>Ga0068871_100000536_pt1 | contig 25860 bp, 20 predicted proteins | sample KBSMisM72_FD_72750 | JGI IMG/M metagenome (GOLD analysis project Ga0068871, IMG submission 72750) | Miscanthus rhizosphere microbial communities from Kellogg Biological Station, Michigan, USA - KBS Miscanthus M7-2 | ecosystem: Host-associated > Plants > Roots > Rhizosphere > Soil ...
CACGGCGCCGGTCGTTCCGGACAACGCGCGGCCGTCGAGCGCCGCAGGGTTGAGCGGGCACCGCCCGCGCCCCAGGAAACGCGCGCGATCGGTCTCCCATTCGACGGCTCCGCCGAGTCGGCCATCGACGGCGAGGACATGGAACGCCCAGATGCGCTCCTCGTCGGCGGATCGCGGGCGCCTGCTGAAGAGAAGGCCGGCGCTCTGCGCATCGAACTCGGTCTCGATGAAAAGCTTGCCGAACGCCGGGTGGGCGAGATCGTCGTCAGGGCGTGCCAACGCAATTTCGGCGAAGCTCGTGACCTCAATCTCCTGCGGCCGATTGCCGCGATTGGTGATCGACAACCTGCGGACCTCCACGTCGTCTTCAGGTGACACGACGATCTGAAGCTGCGTCTCGAAGTCGCCGTCGCGCCGACGGAATGTCACTTTGTCGAGTTCGAAGGTGGTCTCGAAGTCATCCGGCTCGCGGCAAATCGGCTGGTACGTGGGCGTCCACACCTCACCGGACCACGGATTTCGCAGGTAAATGAAGTGCGCCCCCGCGTCGGACGTGCGGTCCTCGCGCCGGCGCGTGACAGACAGGCCGCGCCACGTGCTCGAACCGCCGCCGGCGTGGGTGACGGCGACGGTGTACCGCCCGTTTGATAGGAAGTGTGTGTGGGGACTGCTCGTATGCGGCGTTCGAAAGCGCCTCGAGACGGGCGCGCCGACAGACAGTGCGGCGCTTCGCCCTTCCGCCGGTCGCGCTTCCGCCAGAATCGCTTCGCGTGGCACGCGTTCCTGAAGCAGCAACTCTGTGGCCTTGACCCGGGGATCGCTGTGGAACCGCGTGACGAAGATGTCGTCCTGCAGCAGGTTGGCCAGGGCCACCAGCGACATTCCTTGATGATGGGCGAAAAACGCGCGCACGAGTTCCGGCTGACCGTCGCCCGTCGGCGTGTCCACATCGACTGTCGGCTTTCGCGGACGATAGTCGATGGATTCGTAGAACCCGAACCTGCCCTCGAGGCCGGCTCGGCTCAGCTGGGTGAAGTTCGACACGGCGGCCGCAGGGTCGATCAAGCCGGCAAGCGCGGTGGAGTACGGTGAGACGACGAGGTCGTCGCCGAGGCTCCGTTTGAAACCCAAGCCGGGTACGCCGAACGCTTTGTACTGGTAGTTGCCGAAGCGATCAGTGAACGCGTACGCCGATTCCGAGATGCCCCACGGCACACGTCGCTCTTTGCCGTACTCCACCTGCCGGCGCACGCTCGCACGGCAACTCTCGTCGAGCAACGTGCCCGGGTATCCGCGCAGCAACAGCTGCGGCATCAGGTACTCGAACATCGTCCCGCCCCACGACATCAGCGTCGCCCGGCCGCCGACGCTGGTGACCAGGCGTCCGAGATGGAACCAGTGATGCTGAGGAACGTCGCCTTTGGCGATGGCGACAAAGCTCGCCAACCGTGCTTCCGACGCCAGCAGATCGTAGAACGAGCTGTCTAAGCGGCCCGGTCCTTCCGCGTCCGCGAGACGGTAGCCGATCGAGAAAATTCGGCGACGACGATCGTACAGAAAATCGAACCGCATGCCCGCCGCAAGCGCGGACGCGCGTTGGGCAAGCGCACGCACGTCGATTGTCGGCGCGGCCGGCGTGTGACTCAACGCCGAGGCGGCGTCTGCAACCGCCGTGGTCCAGAATGCGATGTCTGTCCCCGTTTCCGAAGGCTGGTCGCCGTTCGAAATCGCCGCCGCTGCGGTCGTGAGCTCTTGAACGACAGCCCCAAAGGACGCTGTCGGCCCGTCGCCGAGTTCGCGGCGAGCCTCCGAGAGAATGCTGCGAGCGAGACGGTTGACGTGGACTGTCGCCTCGCGGCTTGTCGGCGCCGACGACGTATGGGACGAGGTGGTCAGCGCGAGGGCCTCGGTGGTGTCGACCAGCCCTTCGAGCACTTGCGTCCGCGTCTGAGGCGTACTTTCGAGCGTGACGAGACCCTGCGCGAGTGCAATGAGCGCGGCGGCGAGATTGCCGCTGTCGACGGTGGAGACGTACCGTGGACGAAGCGGCGCCAGCGTCGCGGTGTCGTACCAGTTGAGGAGATGGCCTTCGTGCCGCTCGAGCCCTTCGAGCGTTGTGAGCGTGCCGTCGAGACGTCGGATCAACGCGTCGGTCGTGAGATATCCGAGGTCGTGCGCGGCCAGCGTGGACAGGAGCATCATGCCGATGTTGGTCGGCGATGTGCGACGGGCGAGCCGCGCATCCTGTCCTTCCTGGTAGTTGTCGGGGGGAAGCCATCTGTCGGACTCCGTGACAAATGCCTCGTAGTACCGCCACGTCTTCCGAGCGATCCCGCGCAGCCGGCGCCGCTCGCGATCGGTGAGCGCCCGCTCGCGCGGACCCACGGGCTTACTCAGCCAATACGCGACGCCCGGTGCAATGGTCCACAGCGCAAGAAACGGCAGCGCCGAGCGGAGCGCCGCCGGATTGGCAATCGACACGACGAGCGCCACAACCGCGGCGATCACCGGACTTGCGATCATGTCGGTCAGGAATCCGAGCAGCGCGCGGCCGCCAACGATGCCCGCGGCGCGTGCGGCGGCGCTCGCGGCGGTTTCCCACTCGAGGAGCCGTCGTCTCGTAATCGTGAGTCGGACCAGCGTCAACACGATCGCGTGCGCGGTATCCCACGCGTGATACGCGAGAAATGTGACGCCGAGCATGATTTGCGCGATCGCGATCGCCGAGTCTGCGCGGGCGTTCCGCCAAAAAACCGGATATGACTGCGCCTTGCGAGGTCCCACAATCATCTGCGCAACCAGAGGCAGAAGCTGCGCCGCCATCACCGCGAGCACCGTCGCCGTCCAGAACCAGTGAGCGCCCGGCAAGACGATCCACCCGGCGACGAGGAGCGCGAGCAGCATCGGCGCCACGAGGCTGCGGCGGAGGTTGTCCAGGATTTTCCAGCGCGAGATCAGCGGGAACGAATTGCGCTTGATGCCGTGGCGCTTGGGGACGAAGGGGAACAGCCACAACAGGATCTGCCAATCGCCGCGGATCCATCGGTGTTGCCGCCGCGCATGCGCAAGGACGCTCGATGGATACTCATCGACCAGTTCGATGTCCGAAACCAGAGCGACGCGGGCATGAAGGCCTTCGAAGAGGTCGTGTGACAGCAGCGCGTTTTCGGGTACCGAATTCTCCAGCGCGGCCGTGAAGGCGTCGACGTCGTACAACCCTTTCCCTGTGAAAATGCCTTCGGCGAACACGTCCTGGTAAGTGTCGGACACTGCCGTCGTGTAGGGGTCGACACCTGTGTGGCCCGCGTAGAGCCTCGCGAACAGCGAGCCGGCGGCGCTCGTGAACGTGACGCTCACGCGGGGCTGAAGGATGCCGTACCCCTTCGTGACACGCCCGACGGCCGGGTCGAACAACGGCCGATTCAAGGGATGCGTGATGATGCCGATCAAGTGTCGCGCGGTGTCTCTCGGCAGGCGCGTGTCGCTGTCGAGCGTGATGCAATACCGCACGTGCGGCAGGATGGCCGCGTCCCCAACGGTCAGCACGAAGCTCGTGTCCGTCGCGCCGCGAAGCAGCCGGTTGAATTCCTCGATCTTCCCGCGCTTGCGTTCCCACCCCATCCAGAGGCCTTCGTGCGTGTTCCATTGACGCGTCCGGTGGAACAGGAAGAAGCGGTCGGGCCCGCCGTCGGCATGTTTTGCGTTGAGCGCCTTGATGCCTTCCGCAGCCGCGTCGAGGATCTCTGCGTCGACCGGCCGGTGCTCCGCCTCGGCGTCCTCGAAGTCACTGAGAATGGCGAAATGGATGTTCGGGTCGAGGTTGCCGAGCGCATGCACTTCGATGTGCGCGACCAGATCCCGCGCGCGCTCGACGCTGTCCAGGATCGTCGGAATGATCACCATCGTCCGGGCTGAGTCCGGAATTCTGGCAAGGTCGAGCCGCGGAAGCCGCCGCGGCGGAATGAAGCGGCCAATCAGCCGCTGGAGAATCTGTATCGTGAGCTCGCTCATCGGCACAATCGTCAGCAGGACGACGAGGGTCAGCGTCGGCCAGTGCCAACCGTGTGCGCGGGCGTAGGTGAGCGCGACGGCGACGAGGGCCAGCGTGCCGACGCCGATGGTGCCGAGGTAACCCGCCGTGGCGTGTTGGAAAAACGCACGTCGCAGAATGATGCCGAGCCCCGGCTCCCATCCGATGCCCTGTTCGAACCCGCGACGACCTTCGCCGATCAAGTAGTGGCCGACGTGCGCTTCGCGAGCCTCCGGCGTGCGTTCCGCCACCTGGCGAGCGCGTTCGACGCTCTTCAGCGCCACGCGCACCTGGGCGTCGCCGGTCGGTTCGGCCATCTCTTCGACGGCGTGCCGGTAGCGGTCGCGGCTGGCGAAGTCCATCCGTCCATAGATCGCGACTGGATCGCGCTGGAGGACTTGTTCGACCAGGCTCACGCTTTCAAAGAATTCGCTCCAGTCGAACGACGAGATGAGCCGGAGGCTTCCAATCAGGTTGGCCATGAAGGCCTGTTCGGCCGCCTGGTGCCGGGCCTCCGAACGGATGGCGTCTTCCACGGTCTCGCCGCGAGAGTTCAAAGCCGCGTCGAGTTCTTGGCGCAGTGTCGCCGCCGTTTCATGTTCGCGCGATCGCTGGAGCAAGCGGATGACGAACGCGGGGTGCACGTGTGACGGCCAGCGGTCGCGCACGTGCGCCGGCGTCTCGAGCGCGTCGACCAATCGATCTGCGTCGAGCCGGTGCGCGCGGCTCGTCGCGAGAACATCCGCCCTCGCGCGCAGGTGCTCGAGCAGCGCGAGCTTCAATGCCGACGGCCATGCCCAGAGCTCACCCATCGTGAGGGGCGTGATCGACTGGAACGCCATGATGAATCGCTGCAGACGCTGGGGATCGAGACGCCCTGCGCTGCACCGAATCAGCTCGAGCGCCATCGCGTAAACGCGAGGAGCGCCCGCGAACTCATCCGACGCAATCCGTGGAAGCCGTTTGAAGAAACCGGGCGGCAGGTCGTGCTGGATATCGCGGAGCGCGGCGACGATGATGTGGAAGTTGTCGAGCAGCCACTCGGCGGCAGGCGACGACGGCTCCCCGCGTTTCGCGTCGTCAACTAACGACGTGTAGACCTGGCGAAGCACGCGCGCGTGTTGACGCAGCCGCTTCTGATGCGCGCGGCTGCTGGCCCGACCGCGAACCGACACCGTCAGTAGAGCAGCCAACCGCCTCGCATGTTCTTCGAGGGGTTCAATTCCCAGGAGTTCGATGGGCCCAGGCTGCTCTACGCTCATGCGCGATCGTAACCCGGTTGTGCCCAGCTATATGCGTGGTCCCAAGGCTGAGCTTCTTCAACCCAACTCATGCGCGACCGCGTTGCAAGTTCGCGTCCACGTGAATGGTACGGGCGTTGAAGTACGAACTAGTTCGACGGTTAAGGAGGAAAGGTATGGCGATTGGGAAGTTTGTCTTACTCGTCGCGTTCGTCTCGGTTGTGACGCCGCCGCCGGCTGTACACGCACAGGCGAAACAGACGACTGCGACAGGGCCGAGCGGCGCCTCCACGATGCTGAAGCAGGACATGCGCAAGCTCTGGACCGATCACGTGGTGTGGACGCGCGACTACATCATCGCCGCGACTGAGCGTCAGCCGGATGCGCCCGCTGCGTTGAATCGCCTGTTGAAGAATCAGGAGGACATCGGCAGCGCCGTCGCGAAGTACTACGGCGGTGCGGCCGGCAGCCAACTCACGACGCTCCTGAAAGATCACATCGCCATTGCCGGCGACATCGTCAAGGCCGCCATGGCGAACGACAAGACAGGTCAAAAGGCGGCCGACGATCGCTGGCATCAAAATGCGACGCAGATCGCCGACTTCTTGAGCAAGGCGAACCCCAATTGGCCTCGGGCGACGCTTCTCGAAATGATGAACACGCATCTGTCGACGACGGCGACGGAACTGGTGGCTCGCTTGAACAAAGACTGGGTCGGCGATGTGAAAGCGTTTGACGCCGTCTACGATCACATCCTGCACATGTCGGACGCGCTGTCCGATGGCATCGTGAAGCAATTCCCGGACAAATTCCGGAATGCGGTGAACACCTTCAACTGAACGACGCCCTTCTTGACGGCGAATGACCAGCATCCGCCGGTCATTCGTCGCCTGGTCAACGACCGGTCGTCAGGGCAGCAACCATCCCCACAAATTGCCCTCTGGAGCCTGCTCCGCGTGAATCTGGATGTAATACCAGCCGCGGCGGAGCGTGTCGACTTGGACCTTGGTTAACGTGATCGTGCCGCCGAGAGTACCGCTCGGTGCTTTGTCGACGGTGAGATCGAATTCGACTGGACCGCGGACGCCGCGCGCGCCCATATGGACCTGAGCGATGGTCGCGGGGCTTTTCATCCCCTGAAACGTCCCGCTGATCGTCAGCTTCGAGCCGTCGAGCGTCGCGCTGACCGTGCCCGACCCAGTGATCTTTGAAGCTGTCGACGTTTCGACGGGAACGGGACTGAGACGACCGCGGAAGCTCGTGGCAGGTGGCGTCGAGGATTGCGCGAGAAGGGCGAGCGCGATGAACAGGCTTTTCATCGCGCAGAACGTTACTAGGGACCGGGGGCCGGGGGCTAGCCCCGCCCCCAGTCCCTATTCCCTAGTCGGCGTAGACGAACTGGCGTCCGCGATCCCCGTTCATCGGGTACCACACATCCACCTTCGGCGCCTGGCCTCGGGCGGTCTCATGGAAGCTCACGTGCGGCGCAGCGTCAGCCGGCTTGTTGACGATTCGCGTGAATTGCGTGAGATACACCTTGCGGCCGTCACGACTGCGGACGCTGACGATGGTGTTCGAGAACGACGGGCTCGGCACCTCGAAGATGTAGGTGCCTGCTGGCAGAACGGCGCCCGGAATGGCGACGGCTGCGCTGAACGTGAGGTATTCGCGATGGTCGGCATCGCTCCACGCACCAGTACGTTGCGTAGTGGCGCCTAGGAGCAGTGCACCGACGGCGGCGGCTGTGACGATGCGAGTCATCATTGAGTTACCCTCCCTCTTCTCTTGATTACTAACGCGCACGCGTGCGTGCAGAGGGCTCAGAGTTACACTGACAGCACATTGCTCTCCGCCGCTGCGCTCTCTGGCGTTCTGCTCGCGCTCTCGTTTCCCAAGTACGGTCATCCGGCATTCGCGTGGATCGCTCTCACGCCGCTGCTGATTGCGCTGAGCCGCTCCATGTCGCTGTCTCGGGCGTTCTGGCTCGGTCTGCTAACGGGAACGGTTTATCTCTGGGGCACGTTGTACTGGTTGTCGACGGTGATGACGCGGTACGGCGGGATCAATCTCGCCGGATCGATTGCCATCAACGCCGCGTTCATCGCGTACCTGGCGTTGTACCCGGCCCTGTTCGCCGTGCTCGTGCGCCGGCTGATGATGGCGTTCGGCGCAGCGGCGCTGGTCGCCGTGCCGCTTGTCTGGACCGCGACGGAACTGGGCCGGATGTATGTGTTCACCGGCTTCCCGTGGGTGCTTCTCGGCTACAGCCAAGCCACAGTGTTGCCGATTGCGCAGGCCGCGAGCGTCGTCGGCGTCTTCGGCCTCTCGGCGATTGTCGCCGCCGTCAGCGCGGCGCTTGCCGGAGTTGTCATCACACGCGCGCTTCGGCCGGCGGCGCTCGTGATCGCCGGTGTCCTGTTGATCGCGGTCTGGGGAAACGTGCGTGCCAACAACGCCGAGCTGACGCGAGAGGGCCAGCCGATTCGCGTCGGCGTGATTCAGCCGAACGTGCTCGAGGAGGAGCGCGAAACGCCCGGCAAGGCGCCGGAAATTCTCGGACGCGACCTCTCGTTGACGCAAGAGGCGCTGTCGAAGAACGTCTCGCTCGTCGTTTGGCCAGAATCCGGGCTGTCGCCCTACACGATCGAGGATTTCCCCGATGTTGCACGGGCCATACGGCAGACGGCGCAGCAGGCGCGCGTGCCGATTCTCGTCGGCAGCGATCAGTATCAGTGGAAAGCCGCGGGCTCGCGGAGGGAGGTCGAGAAGAGCTTCAACGCGGCATTCATGATCGGCGCCGACGGCGCGACAGGCGCGGTCTATCGCAAGATCCATTTGGTGCCTTGGGGCGAATACGTGCCGCTGAAGGACTGGTTGACGATCGTCGGTCCGCTTGTCCGGGCGATCGGCCGCGGGTTCGACGCCGGCGACACGATGACGCTGCTGCCGCTCGGCAACCACCCCGTGAGCACGGCGATCTGCTACGAGATCATCTATCCGGATCTCGTTCGCCGTTTTGTCCTGCAAGGGAGCGAGCTGCTCACGACAATCACCAACGACTCGTGGTTCGGCGCGACGTCGGCGCCATACCAGCACTTCGAGCAGGCATCGATGCGCGCGATCGAGGAAGGCCGCTATCTCGTGCGCTCGGCCAACACCGGCATCAGCGGCATCGTCGATCCGTACGGCCACGTGGTTGCGCGCACGGACATTTTCCACTCGGCAGTGGTCGTCGGCGACGTGCGTCTGCTCAGAGCGACGACGATCTACACGCGCATCGGCGACGTGTTCGCGTACGCCTCGGCGATCGTGACGGCCGCGCTCCTCGTGATCGCGCGCCGCGGTCGGCTACAATAGCCCGCATGCCCACCGTCGACGAGTTGATGCGCCGCTATCAGGATCTCAGCAAGCGTGCCTCCGATTTGCGGAGCTATCTTTGAAGCCGCTCGTCCAGAGCAGGAACTGACCCAGCTCGAAGCGAAAGCCTCCGCCCCGGATTTCTGGAAAGACCAGGCCGAAGCCCAAAGAGTGCTGCAACGCCGCCGGCGGCTGGAGCAGGACCGCGATCTCGTTCGCTCGCTCAAGAAGAAGAGCGACGACCTCGGCGTCCTCGTCGAGTGGTCCGAAGCCGGCGAGGCGGTGGACGCGGAGTTCGCGCGCGCGCTCGAGGTACTCGACCAGGAGGTGCAGGCCGGCGAGATCAAGAAGATGCTCGGCGGCGAGCACGATCGCAAGAACGCGATCGTGACGATTCACCCTGGCGCCGGCGGCACCGAGTCGCAGGACTGGGCCGAAATGCTGCTGCGGATGTATCTGCGTTGGACGGAGCGCCGCGGATTCAAGCGTGAGCTGATCGACTACCAGCCGGGCGACGAGGCCGGCCTCAAGAGCGCGACGTTCACGGTCATCGGCGAGTACGCGTTCGGGCTGCTATCGGCGGAGGTCGGCGTTCACAGGCTCGTCCGCATCTCGCCCTTCGATCAGGCGGCGCGCCGGCATACGTCGTTTGCGTCGGTGTACGTCTGGCCCGAGCTGCCGGAAGACGTCGACATCGTCATCGAAGACAAAGACATCCGCATCGACACCTATCGATCGAGCGGCGCCGGCGGACAGCACGTCAACGTCACCGACTCGGCGATCCGCATCACGCACATGCCGACAGGTATCGTCGTCTCGTGCCAGAACGAACGGTCGCAGCACCGTAACAAGGACTCGGCGATGCGGGTGCTCAAGGCGCGCCTGTACGACATCAAGATCAGAGAGAACCAGGCGAAGCTCGATCAGATCGGCGGCGAGAAGAAGGGCATCGCGTTCGGCAGCCAGATCCGCAGCTACGTGCTTCATCCCTACCAGCTGGTCAAGGATCACCGCACGAAGGAGCAGATGGGCGACGTCAATCGCGTCCTCGACGGCGACATCGACGTGTTCATCAAGACCTATCTCATGAAGAAGTCGAGCGGCACGCTCGGCCAGGCTGCACCCGACGACGACCTTGACTAGTTCAGGTGTCGGCGCCAAACCGCCGCGCACGGGCCGTTCGGCCTTTCACGTCGGCGTCGGCATCTTCGCGTCGCGTATCTTCGGCCTGGTTCGTTCGAGCGTCATCGCGCACTACTTCGGTCTTGGTCCGGTCGCCGATGCGGTGTCGCAGGCATTCCGCATTCCGAACATTCTCCAGAATCTATTCGGCGATCAGGCGCTCTCGGCGTCGTTCATCCCGGTCTATTCGTCGCTCCTGGCGAAAGGCGATGGGAAGGAGGCCGATCGCGTCGCCGGCGCCGTCGCGTCGCTGCTGGCGCTCGTGGTCGCCGTGCTCGTGCTCGTCGGCGTGGTCGCAACGCCGCTGCTGATCGGAGCGATCGTGCCCGGCTTCACGGGCGCGAGACGCGAGCTGACCATCTCGCTTGTCAGGATCCTGTTCCCCGGGGTCGGGCTGCTCGTGTTGTCTGCCTGGTGCCTGGGCGTGCTGAACAGTCACCATCGTTTTCTTCTCGGATACAGCCTCCCGCCGATCGTGTGGAATGCGTCGATGATCGCGGCCCTGCTGGTCTATGGGCGATCCGTGACGCTGCCGGTGCTTGCCGAGCGCCTCGCCTGGGGCGCAGTTGTCGGCGGTGGGCTGCAGGTGGCCGTGCAACTCCCGACAGTGTTCAAGGTCGCGCCGAATCTCCGTTTCGCGATCGATCTTGCCTCGACGCACGTGCGCGCCATCGTCCGCAGCTTCGTGCCGGTGTTCATCAGCCGCGGCATCGTGCAGCTCAGCACCTACATCGACCTGCTGATTTCGACGTGGCTGCCGGTGGGCGCGCCGGCCGCGATTGCGAGCGCAACGCTGCTGTCGACGTTGCCCGTCAGCTTGTTCGGCATGGCCGTCTCCGCGGCGGAGCTGCCGGCGATGTCGCGCCTCGCCGGAACCGACGAAGAGAAGTTCGAGAAACTGCGAGCGAGACTCGACGCCGGCCTCAGACAGATTGCGTTCTTCGTCGTGCCCTCCGCCGTCGCCTTCATCGCGTTCGGTGACGTCATCGCTGGGGCGCTGTTCCAGACGGGACGGTTCACACGCACCGACAGCGTCTACGTCTGGCAGATTCTCGGCGGTTCGGCCGTGGGTCTGTTGGCGGGGACGCTCGGCCGTCTCTATTCGTCGACTTTCTACGCACTGCGCGACACGCGAACGCCGCTGAACTACGCGCTCATTCGTGTCGCGACCACGACCGTGCTCGGGTACTTCTTCGCGCTGCGGTTTCCAGCGCTGGTCGGCATCGATCCGAAGTGGGGCGCAGCAGGACTCACCGCGTCGTTCGGCGTCGCAGGATGGATCGAGATGCTCCTGCTCCGGCGGACGCTCAACGCGCGCATCGGCAAGACGGGTCTTCCCGCGAGCTTCGTCGGCAAGCTGTGGACGTCGGCGATTGCCGGTGGCCTCGTCGGCTGGGGACTGAAGCTCTGGCTGCCGCAATTGCATCCGATCGTCGCGGCCGCGCTGATTCTGGGACCCTATGGCCTCACGTATTTCGCGATGACATTCCTGCTGCGCGTTCCCGAAACGTCGTCGGCGCTCGGTCGCCTTCGCCGGCGTTAAGTCCCAACCGTCTGACGCCTGGCAGCGTCTAGAATGCGATGGTCGTCCGCCCGTCGCTGTTTGTCCGCGCCTTGCTGGCCCTGGCCGTCGTCACCGGCGACCTCTCCGCTTCCGACCGCGTGTCCATCGCGCAGCGAGCCTACGAACTCGTTCAGCAGAACTTTGCGCACTGGGACGCCGCGCCCCGCGCGAACGTCGACGCGTCGTTTCGCGAGTACATGGATCGTGCGCGACGCGCGCCCGACCGGCACGCGTTCGATCTCGCATCGCTGCGTTTCATCGCGACGCTGCGGAATGGACACTCGCAGTTCGCCGACGCGCTCGCGGACGCTCGCCCGCTGAAGTTCCGGCTGCTGGAGGTGGAGAGAGAGTGGACCGTCATCTTCAGCGCGGACCGGCAGCTGCCACGGGGCGCGGTCGTCCGTACGCTCGGCGGCAGGCGCGTCGACGACGTCGTGACGGAACTCGCGCAGTATGTCGCCGCCTCAAACGATCGAATGGCCCGCACTCATGTGTTTTCGAATCCTTTGCTTTTTCCCGAACGCATATCGCTCGGCTTGAAGACGGGAGAAACCGTCGTCATCGACCGGAAGGCCTCCGCTGAAGGTGCGCCTGCGCCGAATCGCTCGCAAGGCCGATGGATCGAACCGGGCCGTGTCGCTTATCTCAGAATCCCGTCGTTCGGAGATCCCGCGTTCGAAAAGACGGCGCTCGATTTCGTCGGGGAGTACGAGTCCGCGGCCGCGCTCATCGTCGATGTGAGAGGCAATGGAGGAGGTGCCACACCAGGACGCTTGATCGACGCACTCCAGACTCGCCCGTGGCGCACGTGGCAGCAACTGGCGCCCGAACGAATCCAGAGCCGCACACAATCGCCGTCTGCGAATGCATTCGCCGGGCGCGTATTCCTCCTCGTGGACCGCTTCTGCGGATCGGCCTGCGAGGATTTCGTGATGCCGTTCAAAGACAACCATCGGGCGCTGCTGATTGGAGAAGTGACGCAGGGCAGCTCAGGAAATCCGTATCGGGCCGACCTCGGCCACGGCATCCGCATGGCGATCGGCGCCGTGCGCTACGCATTTCCCGACGGCGCGCCGTTCGAGGGCGTCGGCATCAGGCCAGACATTCAGATCGATCGGCGTCTCGTCGACATCGTCAACGGGCGCGACGCCGTGCTCGAGCGCGCCCAGCGATTGGTCAGCGCCGACACGACTCGCTAGGTGAGCCCTGACGTACGGCCCGCGACGTAGGCGGCCGTTCCTGCGACGAATAACACCCGCGATTCTCCCGAGGGAGATGTCGCGACGAGCTTCCACGCGAGACGGCTCGGCTCGCCGTCGTAGGTCAGAACCGGTGGGGAGAGCTGCTCGTCCTCGCGCGTCAGCGACAACGCGCGCGCACGAATCCGTTCGAGGTCGGTCCAGTCGCTCACGTTGGGTGCGTGCTCGTCGATGCGGCCGCGTCGCTGAAAACTGGACATGCGCAGCGGCGTCAGCGAGGGGAGCAGCTCGGCGAAGCCTGCGAGCTTCGTCCCTGCGACCAGCGGCACGAACCACGACCGCTGTGTGCCGTCAGGATGCACAACCGGAATCGGCGCGCCGATCTCGACGGCGGGATCCAGCTCGGCCTGCCCGAACCCCTGCGACAGAAGCGCCTTGACCGCCCGCTGGATCCGTCCACGGTTGCCCGCGCTCATCTCGTCAGATTGTAGTGACGTGCGCGGAATAGGCGTACTGGTATGTCTGCGTGTCGACGTTCTCCCAGCGTGTGATCACGCCTGCATTGGGCGGCCAGGGATCGTAAACGAGGAGGCCTCGAAAACCACCGAGGCCGAGGATGAAAATCAACGACTCGGTGTAGCCGGCGACGGTCCGCGAGTGGCCGGGGATGAAGCTGATCATCGGGCGATTCTGGTTGATCTCCGACACGAAGTCGTTGAACGACGGCCCGGTGATCATGTGCGCCGTCAGGGCGTTGCTCGACATCGTCTGCAGCTGCGTCACGACGTCGCCGACTCTGGCATACGGCAGGCCGTTCGGATTGGCAAGCGTGCCGAGACCGAGCTGACTCGCGATCTTGGTCTGTGGGTAGTTGTAGCGATAGAAATCCAGCACCATCTGGACGCTGGCGGCGACGCACCACACGTTGGTCTCCTGTCCGCGCAGTTCGTAGCAGACGTGGTGATCGGTGGACCGGAGGCTGTAGTGCAGCTCGCTCGACAGCGTCAGCTTCTGGACGCGAATCAGCGGATCGACGAGCGCGCGCGCGATCAGTCCGCTCGCGGCGATGTCGAGCGCCGCCGCGCTAGCGCTTTTTTCGCGCTGCTGGAACCGCCGCTGGTTCGCCGTCTTACGGCGGGAGTCCATTTCGTCGAGCAGCGACCAACGCTCGAAGTGTGCCGGCTCCAGCCGCTTTCGGTCGCGCCGCTTTGGCGCGGGCGGCACCGGAATCCATGAGAAGCACTCGAGCATCGCGACTTCCCGTTTCTCACGCAGGAACTGGACCGCCAGCTTCGGAAAGCTGTAGGCCACGAACCGGACGTCGTCGAAATCGAGCGTCCGATCGGCGTATTCGTCTTCCGCAGCGGTGCGCAGCAGTGCTTCGCGCGCGGCGGCGAGAACGGCCTGTTCATCCCACGTCGCGCTGGGCGCGACGGCGAGCAGCGGTGAGCCCATCGCCGGATGGACGGCGACGTCCGCGTAGCCGGCAGGCGCACCCCGCCTCGACAACGGGAACCGGTGAAAGAGCAATTCGCCGTTAACGTCGTACACCGGAGTGCTGACGTCCAGTCGTGTGCCCTCGAGCGACACGGCTCGCGAGTAGCTGAGGAGATTCAGTTCCAACGAGGCGAGGCGATGAACGTTCGTCGATCTGATGTTGTTGCTCATAGCGTCCTTTCAGCGTGCCGGTGATGCCTATAGCGCGCAGAAAGGAGGTCGAGAGGGTCTACCGGTTCAGTCCGCCCGGCTGCGTCCCCGCGACGAAGGCTTCGTTGATCGCGCCCGGCGTGGCGGGCGGCACGACGGCGCCCGTCTTCGGCTCGACCGGCAGGAAGACGATGTTGCCCGGCGCGGGGAAGTCTGGCGGATCGTCCTTGTCCTCGCGGCCGTCGATGTAGCCCTGCATGAATTCGATCCACATCGGCAGCGCGGCCTTTGAACCTTGCTCGTCAGCGCCGAGAGACTTCCGCTTGTCGTCGTAGCCGATCCACACGCCGACGGTGATGTCCGGATCGAACCCGATGAACCACGCATCGGTGTTGTCGTCGACGGTGCCAGTCTTGCCGGCCAGCGGCCACGTCGACGCCAGCGAGGCGGCGCGCGCGCCCGTGCCGCGCGGGCTGAGGACGCCGCGCAGGATGTTCGTCATCACGAAGGCCGTGTCCGCATGGATGACGTCGTTCGCCTCGCTGCGATTCTCTTCGAGCAGGTTGCCTTCACGATCCTTGACGTTGAGCACCATGAACGGCTTCATCCGAACGCCGCCGTTTGGAAACGCCGTGTAGGCGCTCGTCACCTCGATCAGCGTGGCGTCGCCCGCGCCGAGCGCGATAGGCAGATAGGGAGGGAAGTTCTCTTCGAACCCGAAGCGCTTCGCGTAGTCGAGCACGGTCTTGGGACCCAGCATGTCCATCATCTTGATCGCCGGGATGTTTCGCGACTCTTCGAGCGCGTATCGCAGCGTGATGTTGCCGAGGAAGTCGTGATCGTAATTCGAGGGAGAATACGCCGGGCCGACAGGTTGCGGATACGTCACCGCGGAGTCGTCGATGATCGACGCTGGCGTGTAGCCGCGCTCGATCGCCGCCGTGTAGACGATTGGCTTGAACGTCGATCCGATCTGCCGGAACGCCTGTATCGAACGGTTGAACTTGCTGCGGTTGAAGCTCCATCCGCCGACCATGGCTTTAATCTGACCAGTGCGGTTATCGATCGCGATGAGCGCGGCTTCTGCGAGCGGCGTCTGCTCGAGCTTCACGCCGAGCGTCTGCGCCGCTGCGTCCACTTTCGTGACGGCGACGTCGACGATGTCGCCTGGCTTGAAGAGCGATTCGGCGGACGTCTTGTACGTCCAGGAGTAGCCGTCGCGCGTCAGGTCGGCGTGATATTTCCCGATGCGAAGGCGCGCCGCGCCGGACCGCGGCGCCGTCACGACGACAGCGGGCACGACGTCGCCGACGGCAATCGGCCGGCTCCAGCGTTCCTCGCGGGCCGTCTCGACGGTTTGCTTCTCGTCGACGACGCTGCGCGTGGGTTTCCGCCAGCCATGGCGCTTGTCGTACGTCCGGAGACCGTGCTCGATCGCGCGGCTGGCCAAATCCTGCAGCTTCGCGTCCAGCGTCGTCGTCACGGAGAGTCCGTTTTCGTAGAGCACCTTCGCGCCGTACTGCCGCTCGAGATGTTTGCGAACCTCCTCGACGAAGAACGGCGCGATGCCCGGCGCCTGCGTCGGCTGTCCGCGCGTGACAATCGGCTTCTGCTTCGCGGCGTCGGCTTCGGCCTGCGTGATGTAGTGTTCGTCGGCCATGCGCTGCAGCACGATGTTGCGGCGTGAGATGGCCCGCTTCATGTCGACGAACGGACTCTGACGTTCGGGCAGCTGGAATAGCCCCGCAATGAGGGCGGCTTCGTCGAGCGTCAGTTGCGTATTGCTTTTGCTGAAATAGAGCCGCGACGCCGCCTCGACGCCGTACGCGCCGTGCCCCAGGTACATCTGATTGCAGTAGATCGTGAAGATCTCGCGCTTCGTGTAGCGCTTCTCAATCTGGATCGACAGGACGATTTCTCGGGTCTTGCGCTCGAGCGACTCCCACCAGGTTTCCTGGTTCTTCGACGTCAGGCCGAACTGATCCTTCAGGTTGCGCGCGAGCTGCTGGGTCAGCGTGCTGGCGCCCTGCGCGCGCCGCCGTTCGACGATGTCGGTGATTGCTGCGCTGACGAGGCGCCACAGATTGATGCCTACGTGGCGCTCGAACTCGGTGTCTTCGGTCGCGATGATGCCGTGCCGCAGCATCGGATTGATCTCGTCGTACCCGACGACGACGCGGCGTTGCGTCGCGAATTCGCCAATCAGCTGTCCCTGCGCGGCGTAGACCCGCGTGATCGTGCTGGGGTTGTAGTTGTCGAGGGCCGTGATTTGCGGGAGGTCTCCGGCGTACGCGAAAAGCACACCGGTGGCAATTCCTGCGAGTGCAACGACGACGAACGCGGCGACGATCGTTGCTTTCTTGGCGACGCGAATGACGATATGCGTCACGGTTTCTGTATTTTAGCGTGAATTCGCCGGATAAGACATTGACTGCGCTACACTCAGATTTTATACTCTGATGAGAATCAATTATTGGCAGCCTCGCTAAAGGACGTTTTCAATGAGCAAAATTATCGGGATTGACCTCGGTACCACGAACTCGGTTGTCGCCGTGATGGAGGGCGGTGAACCGGTCGTCATCACCAACCCCGAAGGCAGCCGGCTCACGCCGTCCGTCGTCGCGTTCACGAAGACGGGAGAGCGGCTCGTCGGCCAAGTCGCCAAGCGGCAAGCCGTCACGAACCCCGAGAACACCGTCTTTTCGATCAAGCGGTTCATGGGCCGCAAGTACGACGAAGTCAACGAAGAGATGAAGATGGTGCCGTACCAAGTCGTCCGCGCGTCCAACGGCGACGTCCGCGTGAAAGCGAACGACAAGGAGTACTCGCCGCCGGAAATTTCGGCGATGGTGCTCCAGAAGCTGAAGCAGGCGGCCGAGGATCATCTGGGCCAGCCGGTCACGAAGGCCGTCATCACGGTGCCGGCCTACTTCAACGACGCGCAGCGGCAGGCGACGAAGGACGCGGGCCAGATCGCGGGGCTCGAAGTCATGCGCATCGTCAACGAGCCGACGGCGGCGGCGCTCGCCTACGGTCTCGACAAGAAGAAGGACGAGACGATCGCGGTCTACGACTTCGGCGGGGGCACGTTCGACATCTCGATTCTCGAAGTCGGCGAAGGCGTCGTCGAAGTGAAGAGCACGAACGGCGACACGCATCTCGGCGGCGACAACATCGACCAGCGCATCATCGAGTGGATTGCGAGCGAGTTCAAGAAGTCGGACGGCATCGATCTCAGCAAAGACCGGATGGCGCTGCAGCGCCTGAAGGAGGCCGCTGAGAAAGCCAAGATGGAGCTCTCGTCCGTGATGGAGACCGACATCAACCTGCCGTTCATCACGGCCGACGCGAGCGGACCGAAACACCTGCAGATGAAGCTGACGCGCGCGCGGTTCGAGCAGCTCGTCGACGACCTGCTGCAGCGCACCGTCGGTCCGACGAAGCAGGCGCTCACCGACGCCGGCGTCGATCCGTCGAAGATCGATGAAGTGGTGCTCGTCGGTGGATCCACGCGCATTCCGAAAGTCCAGCAGATCGTCAAGGATCTGTTCGGCAAGGAGCCTCACAAGGGCGTGAATCCTGACGAAGTGGTCGCCGTCGGTGCGGCGGTGCAGGCCGGCGTGCTCGCCGGCGACGTGAAGGACCTGCTGCTCCTGGACGTCACGCCGCTCTCGCTCGGCATCGAAACGCTCGGCGGCGTCATGACGCCGCTCATCCAGCGCAACACGACGATTCCGACGCGCAAGAGCGAAATCTTCTCGACGGCCGCCGATAACCAGACGAGCGTCGAGGTGCACGTGCTGCAGGGCGAGCGTCCGCTGGCGCGCGACAATCGCACGCTGGGACGATTCCATCTCGTCGGCCTGCCGCCGGCGCCGCGCGGCGTCCCTCAGGTTGAAGTCACGTTCGACATCGATGCGAACGGCATCGTCAACGTGCAGGCGAAGGATCTCGGCACCGGCAAGGAGCAGAAGATCACCATCACCGCGTCGAGCGGCCTCAGCAAGGACGAAGTCGAGCGGATGATGCGCGAGGCCGAATCGCACTCCGACGAAGACAAGAAACGCCGCGAAGAAATCGAGACGCGCAATCGCGCCGATCAGGCCGTCTACGGCGCGGAGCGCATGCTGAAAGACACGGGCGACAAACTGCCCGCCGCCGACAAGGCGGCGATTGAATCCGCGATGGAGGCGGTGAAGAAGGCGACCGACAGCAACGACGCGGCGGAAATCCAGCGCGCGTTGGATCAGCTCACTGCGGCGCAGCACAAAGCGGCGGAAGCGCTCTATCGGCAGCAGGCGCCGTCTGGCGGCGGACCGACACCAGGCGGCGACGGCGGCGCGGGCCAAGCCGGCGCGTCGGGTAGCGCGTCGGGTGGAACCAAGCAAGGCGATGTCATCGATGCGGAGGTTGTCGACGAAGGCAAGTCGTAGCGATGGACTTCTACATCCTCCTCGGACTCGAGCGGGGCGCGACGGTCAGCGACATCAAGCGCGCCTACAAGCGTCTGGCCAGGCGGTTTCACCCGGACATCAATCCGGGCGATCGCATGGCGGCGGCGCAGTTCCGCCAGATCGCTGAAGCGTACGAGACGCTGATCGATCCAGATCGGCGGCGCCGGTACGATGCAGCCGGTCATCGGGTGTCGGCGGAGCAGGCGTCGTACGGGTTCGAGGGCTTCGACTTCTCTGCGACCGTCAGCGAATCGTCGGGCACGACGTTCGGCGATCTCTTCGCGGACGTCATCAGCCAGCGCACCCAGCGGGACGCCCGTGACCACGGCTGGGCCTCGGTGCGCGGCGCCGATCTCCACCAGTCGCTCGAACTCACGTTCGAGGACGCGATGCGCGGAGGTCAACGGGCGGTGACCGTGATCCGCCAGGAGCACTGCCGCACGTGTAAGGGCACGGGCATGATGCACATCGCGGAAACGCGCTGCGGTCAATGCCAGGGCTCCGGCGTCGTGAAGACGACGCGCGGCCATATGGTGTTTTCGCGGCCGTGCACGGGCTGCGACGGATCGGGGCGACGACGGCAGGCGAGGTGTCCGACGTGCCATGGGCAGCAGGTCGAGACGCGCAGCGAGCCGCTCGCCGTCAACATTCCTGGCGGCCTCGCCGACGGCGCCCGCGTCCGAGTGCCGGGTAAGGGCCATGCCGGCCGAAGCGGCGGGGACAGCGGCGATCTCTACATCACCGTGAAAGTGCAGGCGCATCCGACCTTCCGCCGTGAAGGCGACGACCTGCACATCGTCGTGCCGGTGGCCGTTCACGAAGCGGCGCTGGGCGCGAAGATCGACGTGCCGTCGCTCGAAGGCACGGCACGGCTGCGAGTGCCGCCGGGTACACAGTCGGGCCAGCGATTCAGGCTGCGCGAGCGCGGCGTCGCGTCGCCCCGCGATGGCCGGCGCGGCGATCTGGTGGTCGAGGTGCGACTCGTCTTGCCGAAGCTGCTCGACGAACGATCGAAGGAGCTGCTGCGGGAATTTGGAAAAATCAACCACGAGAGCGTGCGTGGAGAGTCCGGGTCAGTGACATGAAGAAGACCGGCAAGGCGTACTACATGATCAGCGCGGTTGCGCAGAAGTACAACATCCATCCGCAAACGCTCCGACTGTACGAGCGCGAAGGATTGCTCAAGCCTTCACGCACTGACGGCAACACGCGGCTGTATTCGGAAGAAGATCTCGAGCAGCTGGAAACCATTCTGGCACTCACCCGAGATCTCGGCGTCAATCTTGCCGGGGTTGAAATCATCTTGAACATGCGGCGCAAGATCGAGCAGATGCAGGGCGAAGTGAACGAATTCATGGAGTACGTGAAGAAGGAAATGGCGCGCGGTCTCGACGACTGGGAGCAGCGATTGTCCACCGCACTTGTAAAGTCGTCGCCGACCGACCTCGTGCGCGCGAACCAGCCGCATGACGATCACGAAAAACGCAAAACGCACAGCGCGAAGTAAGGTATAGTTTCCAGCGTGTCGAAGCGCCCTCCAGACACGCGCACTGGAACCAATCTCGTCCCGACCGCACAAAGCCCTTCAGCCGTTTCACAACTCGTCGAGGCGAACTTGCGTTTGGTGGTCAGCTACGCACAACGCTTTCAGCGCTGCGGGTTGTCGACGGTCGACTTGATTCACGCCGGCAATCTTGGCCTCATCGAAGCGGCGCACCGGTTCGACGCGACGCGTGACACGACGTTCGTCCGCTTTGCGTCCTGGTGGGTGCGGCAGGCGATGATTCATGCGATCGCGGATCGCACGGCGTTGCATCCGATGCCGTCGTCGGTGCTCGCGACGCCGTCAGCCGATCACGTGGTGCCCGCGCCGAACGTCGACGCGGACGAAGCCATCGACGGCTGCCTCGCCGACGTGCTCGACGAGTGTGACGAGACCGCGGACCTCGACGAGACGTTCCACGATATCCAGCTACGCGCGAGCGGATTCCCGCGAAGCGCCGACCGTCTTCGTAGTCACCTCAATTAAAATGTCCTGCCCGCTGTGTGACGACACTGGCTGGAAGCCGGTCGATGAGGGTATTGGCGGCGTCCGCCGGGTGGTGCGCTGCGACTGCTGGCGCGACAACGTCGGCCGCCAGCGTCTGGCCGACGCCAATATCCCGAAGCGCTACCAGCACTGCACCCTCGGCAACTTCACCGCGTACAACGAGTCGCTCGAACGTGCCGTCGCACAGGCCAAGCGTGTCGCCGACGCGTTTCCAAACGTAACGACCGGCTTGTTCTTGGAGGGACAACCGGGCGTCGGGAAGACGCATCTGGCGGTCGCCGTTCTCAAGCAGGCCATTCAAACAACCGGCGCGCGAGGCTTGTTCTACGACACGCGCGATCTGCTCCGCGTCATTCGCAGCACGTACGATCCCTCCACGCGGACAACCGAGCTCGACATCCTTCGTCCAGTGATGACGGCCGAACTGCTGGTGCTCGACGATCTTGGCGCAGAGAAGACCTCGGAATGGGTCGACGAGACCATGAATCTCATCGTCAACACGCGGTACAACGAGCGTCGGCTGACGATCTTCACGTCGAACTATCCGGACATTCCCGACGACACGGATCCGCAGTCGCTGCTGTTCCGCATTGGCGCGCGCATGCGCTCTCGGCTTCACGAGATGTGCGAGTTCGTCGTGCTCGACGCGGCGGACTATCGTGAACGTCCCGACAACGCGAGCGTCGAGGACCTTACCGCCATGTGGAAGATGCGGAACAAGACCACGTCGCTGCCGTCGCCGCGCGGCGGGCGCCAGGCCCGCGCGCAGCTTCGCGACGGAAAAGGCGACCTGAAGTGGTCCGGAGGGCGCGCAGGGTCGTGACGCTCGGGCTCTACATCCACATTCCGTTCTGCTCCGCAATCTGCAACTACTGCAACTTCAATCGAGGTCTCTTCGAGTCGGATGTGAAAGCGCGGTACGTCGACGCGCTGATTTGTGAGATCGAACGGGCAGGCCTGGTTGCCAGCACTGTGGCCGACACGATCTACTTCGGCGGCGGGACGCCGTCGCTGCTCGAGCCCTCTGAAGTCGCGCGCATCATCGCCGCCTGTCGCGACGCCTTCGACGTGACGACCGATGCCGAGGTGACGCTGGAGGCCAACCCTGAAAGCGTCGATCCCGCCAAGCTTGCGGCGCTTCGCGCCGCCGGCGTCAACCGGCTCAGTTTCGGCGTGCAGTCGTTTCGCGACGTCGAATTGCGGCGCCTCTCGCGCCTCCACGACGCCGCACGCGCGCGTACCGCGTTGACCGAGGCGCGCGGCGCCGGTTTCGACAACGTGAGCCTCGATCTGATGATGTGGCTGCCCCAACAGAGCGTCGACGCATGGCTGTCGAACGTCGACGCCGCCATCGACTGCGATCCCGATCACATGTCGCTCTATCTCCTCGAGGTGTACCCAAACGCGCCGCTCAAAGACGACATGGCGCGCGCCCAATGGTCGCAGGCGCCGGACGACGACGCGGCGACAATGTACGTGACAGCGATGGAGCGGCTGGAAGCGGCGGGCTACGAGCAGTACGAGATCTCGAACGTCGCGAAACCCGACCGCGAGTCGCGCCACAATCTGAAGTACTGGACCGACGGCGAGTGGTTCGGGTTCGGTTGCGGCGCGCACGGCACGATCGACGGGGTCCGCACCAAGAACATTTCCGGTATCACCGATTACATTGAGTGCATCACCAGAGGACAACCTGTCACATCGGATGTACGCCGGATGGACGCGGCAGAGCGCCTCGGCGATGCCTTGTTCACCGGGTTGCGGCTCACGCGCGGCATCGATCTGGACGCAGTGCAGAAGCGATACGGCGTCGATGTCTGGCAGAAATACCGCGCCGATCTGGAGCCGTTTGTCGAGGCCGGCATCCTCCGGTATGACGGCGGCCGTCTTGCGCTCGCGCGCAGTGGCATGCTCCTGGCAAACGAGGTGATGGCCGTTTTCGTGTAGTACGGAAGTACCGGAGTACGGTAGAGTTACGGCCTTTGTAGAAGGAGGCTCTGATGTTTCGGATTGCCGTCGGGTTGGTGGTTGCCGTAGTAGCAGCAAGCTCCGTCCATGCGCAGCAGGCCACACCGCCCGCGCAACAGGCCGCGGCCGCGCCGACCAAGCGTGTGTTCGCCAGCGACGCAGGCATGGTCCTGAACTTCATCAAACCGGACAAGACCATGGATTTTGAAGCCGTGGTGGGGAAGCTGAAAGAGGCGCTGCAGAAGAGCACCAAGCCTGAACGCAAGCAACAGGCGGCAAGCTGGAAGGTGTTCAAGTCGCCCGAGCCGGCGGCAGGCGGCAACGTGCTCTACGTCTTCGTCATCGATCCGTCAGTGAAGGACGCCGACTACACGGTGTCGACGATTCTCGCCGAAGCGTTCCCACAAGAAGTGCAGGCGCTGTACAAGCAGTACGCGGACTCGTACGCGTCGGGACAGAACTTCGTGAACCTGCAGATGGTGTCGGATCTCGGCAAATAACGGCGACGATCAGAATTTCAGATTCACTCCCGCATAAATCCGGTGCGCTGGCGTGGTCAGCGCACCGTTCCTCAGCGTGAACGCGCGGTAATCCACTCGCAGTCGAATCGGACCAATCAGCGAAATCTTCAACCCGCCGCCGGTGTTGCCGGCAAACCCGGTGTTGCTGATCGCGCCCAGTTCCTCGTGATAGATGCCGCCGCCGATTTCGAAGTACGGCTGGAAGCCGGCAAATGCGACGGGCGACTGCAGCAGCAGGTTGCCCGTCCCCGTCTTCAACGACGGCGCCGCCGACTTCACGTCGTCGGTCGTGTCCGAGTACTCGAACTCGAAGCCGAGCACGAGCAGGCCGGCGCCGACGGCGAAGCCTTTCGCCGTGCGGTTGGCTGGAGCCGTGTTGGCGCCGATGAACAGCGTGGCGTCCGCATGCGCCGGCGACGACGCGGCGACGAGGACGGCGAGAGTGAGGAGGCCGACGAATCTCATGCGCCACATGATATCGTTTTTGCCGCGATGGACTTTCGCCTGACCGAGGAGCAACAGCTGCTCAGGCGCACCGTCCGCGAGTTTGCGGACACCGAAATGCGGCCGCATATCCGCGAGTGGGACGAAACTCAGCATTTTCCGTCCGAGCTGATGCCAAAACTGGCCGGACTCGGGCTGCTGGGCATCCAGTGGCCCGAAGAGTACGGCGGCGCCGGCATGTCGGCGCTCGACTACTGCATCTGCATCGAGGAGCTCGCGCGGGTCGATCCCAGCATCGCGCTGTCCGTCGCCGCCCACAACGGCCTCGGCTCGGCGCACCTGGCGATGTTCGGCAGCGAGGAGCAGAAGCAGACGTTTCTCGTGCCGCTCGCGCGCGGCGAGAAGATTGGCGCGTGGGCGCTGACCGAAGCGACGTCGGGCAGCGACGCGGCCGGCCTTCGGACGAGCGCCACGAAATCGGGCGACGCGTGGGTGCTGAATGGATCGAAACAATTCACGACACACGGGCGGGTCGGGGATCTCGTCGTCGCGATGGCGGTCACCGATCGATCCGCCGGGACGAAAGGCATCTCCGCGTTCATCGTCGAGCGCGGTACGCCCGGCATGACGCCTGGAAAGAAGGAAGACAAGCTCGGCATGCGCGCCAGCGACACGAGCGAAGTGATCTTCGACAATTGCCGCGTCCCGCAAAACCGCATGCTGGGCACCGAGGGGCAGGGATTCGTGAACGCGCTGCAGGTGCTTGACGCCGGCCGTATCGGGATCGCCGCGCTGTCGGTCGGCCTCGCCCAAGGCGCGTACGAAGCGGCCCTTGTCTACGCGCGCGAGCGGACGGCGTTCGGCAAGACGATCGATCAGTTTCAGGCGATCCAGTGGAAGCTGGCCGACAACGCGACCCGCATCGAGGCGGCCCGATTGTTGACGTATCGCGCCGCGGTCCTGAAAGACCGCGGGGAGCGCATGACGCTCGAAAGCGCGATGGCGAAGCTGTACGCCAGCGAAATCGCGGTGCAGGCCGCCGACGACTGCGTGCAAATCCACGGCGGCTACGGGTTTGTGAAAGACTATCCAGCCGAAAAGTTCTTCCGCGACGTGAAACTGACCACCATTGGCGAAGGCACGAGCGAGATTCAGCGGCTCGTCATCGCGCGGCATCTGCTCTCTTGACGGATCTCGCTGAGCGCGTGCTCGCCGGCGACGCCCGCGCGATCGCGCGGGCCATCTCGCTCGTCGAGGACGAGGCGCCCGAGGCCGCGGCGCTCGTCCGCGACGTGTTCGCGAAAACGGGACGCGCTTACCTGGTTGGCATCACCGGACCGCCTGGCGCTGGAAAGAGCACGCTGGTCGATCGATTGACTGCGGAGTTCAGGAAATCGTCGCGCGTGGGCATCGTGGCGGTCGATCCCACGAGCCCCTTCTCGGGCGGCGCGGTGCTCGGCGATCGCGTTCGGATGCAATCACACGCCGGAGACGAGGGCGTGTTCATCCGCAGCATGGCGACGCGCGGGCATCTGGGCGGGCTGGCCCGGGCGACGGCCGATGCCGCCATCGTGCTCGACGCCGCCGGCAACGACATCGTCATCATCGAGACGGTGGGGGTGGGCCAGGACGAAGTCGACATCGTGCGCACCGCCGACGTCTCGATCGTGCTGCTCGTGCCGGGCACGGGCGACGACGTGCAGGCGCTCAAGGCCGGCATCATGGAAATCGGCGACATCTTCGTCGTGAACAAAGCGGATCGAGACGGCGCGGATTCGCTCGTGTCGGCGGTCGAATCGAACCTCAGCCTTCACTCCTACGCCGCCGGTCAATGGCGGCCGCCGATTGTGAAAACCGTGGCGACGACCGGCGTCGGCGTCATCGAGCTGGTCGAGGTGATCAATAAGTTCCGTTCGCACTCGACGTCGGCCAGCGCGGAGAGGCGCCGCGATCGCAGTCAGAGCCGCCTGCGCGAGCTCGTGTCGCAGCGTGTGATGTCGAGGCTCGAACAATCGACCTGGGGCAAAGGCGAGCTGGAGTCGATGGTCGAGCGCGTCGCGGCGCGCGAGATAGACCCATATACGGCGGCGGATCAACTGGTGGACAAGGCGTTCGCGTGAAAGCGGTCCTCGACCACGTCGGCATCGCCATCAACGATCTGTCCGCGGCGCTGGCGTTCTATCGCGACGCGCTCGGTCTCCAT
>Ga0068871_100000541_pt1 | contig 25763 bp, 24 predicted proteins | sample KBSMisM72_FD_72750 | JGI IMG/M metagenome (GOLD analysis project Ga0068871, IMG submission 72750) | Miscanthus rhizosphere microbial communities from Kellogg Biological Station, Michigan, USA - KBS Miscanthus M7-2 | ecosystem: Host-associated > Plants > Roots > Rhizosphere > Soil ...
ACCGGAGCTCCGGAAGGCATTCATTGGCACATGAATATCGCCAACCAGATCGACTATGTCGCAACTGACGAACAGCGCCAGATCATTCCCTACATACGCGCACGCGACATGCAGGGACGCATTACGGAGTACTACGCCAAGACTTCAACGGTGGGCAAGCAACAGATCGAAAAGATGCCTCGACGCCGCATGGATTGCATCGATTGTCATAACCGGCCCACGCACGTCTATATTCCGCCAGATCAGGCGGTTGACCAGTCATTGCTGAGCCGCCACCTCGATCCTTCTTTGCCTTACCTGAAGCAACAGGCCGTCGCGGCTTTGAGCGCGAATTATGACAACACCGGAGCCGCACTGGAGGGCATCGCCAAAGGCTTGCGCGGCTTCTACGAAGCAAAATACCCAGTGCTGGCCAAAACCAGAGAACTAGACATTCGCAACGCGGTCGATGAAGTGCAGAGAATTTATCAGAGAACAACATTTCCTGAAATGAAAGTGAATTGGCAGACCCATCCCAACAACATCGGCCATTTTTATTTCAGTGGATGTTTCCGTTGCCACGATGGCGAGCACGTGAGCGCTGATGGCAAGGTAATTCCAAAAGACTGCGATACCTGCCACACGCTGGTTTCCCAGCAGCCGGGCACGACCGTCCTCAGGCCGGTAGCAAGGCAACAGTTCGAGCACCCCGTGGATATTGGAGACCTAACCCAGGTAGCTTGTATCGACTGTCATTCAGGCGCCGCAGGCCCGTGAGCAGCCAGCAGGTCTGCGGAACTCGCATCGGCGGCCTCGAGTTCACTTGTGGTCTGAAGATGGGCTTCCAGCTCCCGCATACGTTGCTGCAGCCACCGGCGCAATGCTTGCTCAGATTCAGTCAGCGTTCCGCAGCGGTAAAGCGAATCGATCGTGACGCCATTTGGGGCTAACTCAACGAACCTGCAGGGGACTTGCTCGGCGCGCAAGTCGGGAGCTACAAACTCCATGAGCCAACAGTCTGTGCAGCGGTGCGGCCGAGTGCGATCGGAGAAGTTCGGACAGCTCGGAGATTCTTCGAATATGTAACGCGCGCGCCAAGGAAAGTTCGGGGAACGTCGGTAGCCTCCCCTATCCAAAAACGCCAACTCTTTCTTGAGCAATTCCAACACGTTTCTGTGACTTTCGTTCATAGACACCTCCTTCAGCCCGGGGCTCCTTGGCGAAGTGCAGGAGCTTCGCTACCTGCCCTCAGGATGGCAGATCGCTTTCGCCAAGCATACTGACAGCATCACCGAGGTGTGTGATCCGGGTCACGTCGTGCCAGTTCGAAAGGGGATAACTTGCCTTCATGGCAAGCTTCTTGGCAGATGGTCTTCACTGTGCTCACCATTGCGCGGGATCTCGCTCGACAATGTCCGAGTTTCCTACCAACACACAGTGGGCCGCGCCCGCACCCCCAGATTTCGATCTACGCCCAATGCTCGTCATCTGGGAAATGACTCAAGCTTGCGACCTGAGTTGCATACATTGCCGTGCCAAGGCACGCACGAAGCGGCATCCGTTGGAACTCTCGACCGCGGAAGCGTTTCATCTGATTGATCAAATTGCCCAGATGCGCGTACCCCGGTTTGCACTGACGGGTGGCGATCCACTAAAACGCCCTGACCTGATGCCCATCGTGCAATATGCCTGCCGTCGCGGTGTGCCCACCTCCCTCACCCCAAGCGCCACTCCGCTGTTGACGCGGGACGCCATTTTTCAGCTAAAGAGCGTTGGCCTCACGCGGGTTGCTTTGAGCCTGGATGGCTCTACCGCTGAATTGCATGATGGATTTCGACGTGTGACCGGGGCCTATAAGCAAACGCTCGACGCTGTGAGATGGTGCCACGAAGCGGGGTTGCCGGTTCAGGTCAATACCACGGTTTCCCGCCACAACGTTGCTGACCTGGACAACATGATTCAATTGCTCAGCTCGCTTCGCATCGCGCTGTGGAGCGTGTTCTTCCTTGTACCCACGGGGCGAGGGCAGTCAACCGAATTGCTCAATTCTGAAGAGCACGAAGCCGTGTTTGCAAAACTCTACGATGCTTCGAGACATGGGAAGTTCCATATCAGGACAACTGAGGGGCAGCATTATCGACGCTATGTGTTTCAGCAGAAGGCTCGGATGGGGAAAACGAGAACGGAAGAAGAATTGATCGGTCACACGGCTCGAGGAGTGAACGACAGAAGGGGATTCATGTTCGTGAGCCATACGGGCGAGGTCTATCCCAGCGAGTTTCTTCCCCTCTCAGCCGGAAATGTCCTCTGGGAGCCTCTGTCGGAGATCTACCGACATTCACCACTCTTTGTGTCTATGCGCAATAGCTCACTTCTCAAGGGGAAGTGCGGACGCTGTGAATTTAAGGACGTTTGTGGGGGATCGCGAGCCAGAGCCCTTGCCGTCAGTGGCGATCCGCTCGCGGAAGAGCCGTGCTGCGCTTATACCCCGTCTGCTTAGACGTGGACCATTCTCTCAAGCGCGCTTCGATTGCGAAGGACCAGCGTTGCCCCTTTTACCTGCACCAGTTTTTTCTTCTTGAAATCAGAGAACAAACGGCTGACCGTCTCTCGCGTGGTTCCAATCATTTCCGCGATCTCTTCGTGAGTGAGCGTGAGTTTTACCTGCGCTTGTCCGTTCGTTGGCGGTTTCTCGGGATACCAAGAAAGCAAGAGTTTGGCGAATTTTTCAGCGGGGGATGTGGTCAACCCTAATGTGCGAATTTCTTCATACGCTGTGTAGTAATTCCGGCTCAACTGTTCTGCCACTCTCAAAGCCACTTCCCCATGCTTCTTGAGGAATTGGATCAGTGCATCGCGAGGAATGAAGTTCGCCTGACCCGGCTCGATCATCTCAGCTGTAACTTCGTAAGGGTGATTTGAAATCGCGGCATTCAGGCCTAGAACATCCCCGGATTGGGAGATGCTCGTTATAAGCGTCTTCCCTTCACTGGAAGTAGTTGACAGCTTCGTCTTTCCCGCACAAAGCACGAAAACTCCACGCGGCTGTTGCCCCTCGATAAACAAGACGGCTGATTTGGGGTAAACGGCGGTGGATTTGATCTCGTTCAACTCTTGAACGGCTACATGCGACAAATTGCAAAAAAGGTGCTCCTCCCGCACCGGGCAGGTGAGACAGTTGTCGAGAATGTTCAGCCCGTAGGGTGCCCGCATACCACTCCAATTATCCGAGATTGTAGCACCAGTGTTGTGATTTCAGTCACTGTAAGTCGTGACCGCATGCATCGCAAGAGCCCTGTCAACAGGTAAGAATCACGGTGATCGGGGACTGACTGTCAGGAGGCGGCCATGCCAACCTTCATTGAGATTCCCGAACCGGAGACTCAAGATGCATTGCAGGCGGCAGAAACAAGAAGGCGTGAACGCCAGCGACGGTGTGACCGGGTTGAAGGGCCTGAACTGCCCGCCCATTCTTTGTTTTCCGACAGTCTTCTGAGTTCCAGTTCATCAGAGCGGCGCCGGCGCAGCTTGGCGACGGCAATGTCGATCGTTGTCCAGTGCATCGGGATTAGTGCACTGCTGATTGTGCCCCTCATGTTCACGGAAGCTCTCCCAACTCAGCAACTGATCACATTTCTTCTGGCGCCCCCACCGCCGCCCCCACCGCCACCCCCATCTGCGCCAGCGATCAGAGTTGTTCAGACTGACATGCTCAACAGCGGCCAACTCCGCACGCCAACACGCATCCCGCGAAAAGTCGAAATGATTCGAGAAGATGAGGCGCCGCCTCCGGCCAATGCCGGCGGTGTATTAGGAGGGATTCCAGGCGGGGTTCCCGGCGGACAGCTGGGGGGTGTAATCGGTGGGATTATCAGTTCCGGTGCAACCTCCACGGCAATGGTGCCGAGACCGGAGCCAGTCAAGCGTGTCCGGGTCTCGCAGGGTGTGACGCTAGGAATGTTGATCAGCAAAATCGAGCCAAAGTATCCAAAGATCGCCTTAGCAGCGCACATTACCGGAGTGGTTTTTCTTAAGGCAATCATAAGCAAAGAAGGGAAGATCCAAGAGCTGCAAACCATCGAGGGGCATCCGGTTCTTATACCGGCAGCGATTGAGGCAGTAAAGCAATGGCGGTATCGGCCTTTCCTGTTGAATGGAGAGCCAGTGGAGGTCGAAACAACGATCATTGTGACCTTCCAGATCTCCAACTGAACGGGAGTGGCTAGTGAGTTGTTGAAGGGAGATGTTATGCAAAACGAACACACATACAGAGTCACAGCCTGGTGGAACGCCGGCAAAACCGGATTAGCAAAATCCGATTCGGCACCGAATGCCATTCATTTTGCCGCTCCACCTCAGTTCGGGGGCCTTGAGGGGCGATGGTCACCTGAAGACCTTCTGCTTTGTGCTGTGGCGGGATGCTTCACGACCACATTTCGGGCCGTTGCCGATAATTCAAAATTTGACTACACCGATCTGGAAGTAGAAGTCGATGGAACGGTGCGTAAGGCCGAATCGGGTTACGAGTTCGCCGGGATTGTGATTCGCCCGACGCTTACCATCTCGGATATTCAGGAGCTGCCCCGGGCGGAACGGTTGCTCGAAAAGGCGAAGCGCCTTTGCCTGGTGTCCCGCGCACTGGTGATGCCGCAAAGATTTGAATCGCGAGTACATGCCCCCGCTCGAGTCGAGGCGGCTGACAGCGTTTCGGGTGACTAGGAGAGGCGATTCATGGCGGGAATCTCAGCGATACGGGTTGGGCAGCTCGAGAACGCCTCTCTTCTTGGCCCTACCCAGGGATCAATCCTTTGGACTCTAAGAGACGGGGTTCAAGTCGAAATCCGCCTGATTCAGCCGGGTGACGAACAAAGGATGATCAAGTTTCACCAAGGGCTCTCGGCACGCAGTGTTTATATGCGATATTTCGAATCGCTGAGCCTGTCTGTCAGAACCGCGCATGCGCGCCTTGCGCGGATCTGCTTTGCTGATCCCGAGCACCAGATCGTCCTTGTCGCCCTTAGCGTAGAGCCGCAGTGTAGTCATCACAAGATAGTGGCTGTTGGACGGCTCAATAAGTCGCCTGAGCCGAAGAAAGCGGCGGTTTCGCTCCTGGTGCTTGATGAATTCCAAGGACGGGGGCTTGGCTCCGAATTGCTTCGCCAATTGATCCAGATAGCCCGGGATCACAGGATTAGCCGCATCGAAGCAGAAATGCTTCGCGATAACACCGCCTTCCAGAGAGTGCTAAAGAAAATGGGGTTCCGTCTCCGGCTGATCGATCCCCGCTCGGTGCGAGCCGTCCTAAGTCTCTAGGGATCGTCAACTCTCACACCCTTCTTCAAAATTCCCACATTGTGATTACGATCACAACGAATGGTGACCGCCAATCCCGACACAGATTTGGAGCTGGCGGAGACTGATGCTGTAAGCGGAAAGGTCGACGATGTCGCCCAAGTTCAAGACCCTGGATGCGAATGAGGCCGTGGCCAATGTCGCCTATCGCCTGAATGAGGTCATCGCGATCTACCCCATTACGCCATCTTCTCCGATGGGAGAGTGGTGCGATCAGTGGGCATCGGAAGGGCTTCCAAATATTTGGGGAACTGTTCCGCATCTGATCGAAATGCAGAGCGAAGGCGGAGCGGTCGGCGCTGTACATGGGGCACTCCAGACGGGATCTCTCGCGACCACATTTACCGCGTCCCAAGGCCTGCTTTTAATGATTCCCAACATGAACAAGATTGCCGGCGAGCTCACGCCGGCGGTTTTCCACGTGACCGCGCGAACCATTGCAGCCCACGCGCTGTCGATCTTCGGGGATCACTCGGATGTGATGTCGTGTCGAACTACGGGATTCGCGATGCTGTGCTCCAACTCCGTCCAGGAGGCAATGGATCTGGCACTTATCGCCCACGCAGCCACTCTCGAATCCCGTATTCCTTTCTTGCATTTCTTTGACGGATTTCGCACCTCACACGAAGTCAACAAAATTCAGTTGCTGCGTGAGGATGATCTGCGAGCCCTGATCAACATGGACCGCGTGCTGGAACATCGTGCGCGAGCATTGTCGCCAGATCATCCCGTCCTGCGTGGAACTGCGCAGAATCCAGATGTGTTCTTTCAGTGCCGGGAGGCGGCCAATCCCTACTACTCGGCTTGTCCGGGAAAAGTGCAAGCTGCGATGGACAATTTTGCGCAGCGCACAGGGCGCGCTTATCACCTGTTTGATTATGTCGGCGCGCCGGACGCGGATCGTGTGATCGTGATGATGGGATCAGGCGCTGAGACGGCGCATGAGACAGTGGCTTATCTGAATAGCCGGGGCGAGAAAGTGGGCCTGCTGAAGGTGAGATTGTACCGTCCGTTCTCGGTCAAACACCTCATCGCCGCGCTGCCAGCATCAGTGAAGAAGCTTGCCGTGCTGGATCGCACGAAGGAATCCGGATCTGCGGGTGAGCCACTCTATCTGGACGTGGTGAATGCCCTTCACGAGGGATGGCCAGAAGGGCCTATGGAGCGGCCGAGTATCGTCGGCGGACGCTATGGCCTCTCGTCCAAAGAATTCACTCCTGCGATGGTGAAAGCCGTCTACGACACACTTGGCACGTCCACCAGAAAGAGTCATTTCACAATTGGCATCGATGACGATGTCAGCCACACCAGCCTCGAATATAACCGCGACTTTTCCATCGAACCGGAAACCGTGGTTCGCGCTATGTTCTATGGTCTCGGGGCCGACGGTACGGTGGGCGCGAACAAGAATTCCATCAAGATTATTGGAGAGAACACCGCCAATTACGCGCAAGGCTACTTCGTCTACGACTCAAAGAAATCCGGGGCAGTGACCGTTTCGCACCTGCGCTTCGGTCCGGATCCGATTCGTTCGACCTACCTGATTTCGAAAGCCAATTTTATCGCTTGCCATCAGTGGATTTTCCTTGAGCGCTACGACATGCTGGAATCGCTCGTTCCCGGCGGTGTGTTTCTACTCAACAGCCCATTCGGCCCTCAGGAAGTCTGGACCCATCTGCCTCGCCGCATGCAAGAACAACTCATCGCTAAGAAAGCTCAGTTTTATGTGATCGATGCCTACGACGTCGCCCGCAAAACCGGAATGGGATCGCGAATGAACACCATTATGCAGGTCTGCTTTTTTGCCATCTCGAAGGTTCTGCCGCGCGAAGAGGCAATTCATGCAATCCGGCAATCGATCCGCGACACGTATGGGAAGAAAGGTGAGGAAGTGGTGCAGCAGAACATGCGGGCGGTGGATGAAACGCTTGCCTGCCTGTTCGAGGTGAAGGTGCCTGATAAAGCAAGCAGCCAAATCGAGATTCCACCTCCATTTGCGTCGGAGGGGAACCAGTATGAGCGCGATGTGCTCGGCACTATCTATGCCGGCCACGGAGACGGGCTTCCCGTGAGCGCTTTTCCCGCAGACGGGACTTATCCAACCGCCACGAGTAAATGGGAGAAACGCAACATCGCGCTCGAAATTCCTGTCTGGGACGCAAAGACTTGCATCCAGTGCGGCAAATGCGCAATGGTCTGCCCGCACGCGGTGATGCGAATCAAGGTGTACGAGGCAAAGTACCTGTCCGGCGCGCCCGAAAGGTTTAAAGTCACCGACGCTCGCGACCGGGAATGGCAGGGGATGAAGTACACGATTCAGGTTGCGCCCGAAGATTGCACGGGCTGCGGCATCTGTGTGGACATCTGCCCGGCAAAGAACAAGAGCGAAACGCGGCTGAAGGCGATTAACATGAATCCGCAACCGCCATTGCGCAAAACAGAACGCGAGAACTGGGAGTTTTTCCTGAACATTCCCGAGCTCGACCGGCGGAAGATTAAGGTCAGTAACATTCGCCAGCAGCAGGTGCAAGAGCCGCTGTTTGAATTCTCCGGCGCCTGCGCCGGTTGCGGCGAGACGCCGTATTTGAAGTTGGTTTCCCAGCTTTTCGGGGACCGCGCGGTCATTGCGAATGCGACCGGGTGCTCGTCGATTTACGGGGGCAATCTGCCGACGACGCCATGGACAAGGAATCTCCATGGCCGCGGACCAGCCTGGGCAAACTCGCTTTTTGAAGACAATGCCGAGTTTGGACTGGGCTTCCGTGTTTCGATAGACAAGCAAACGGAGTACGCCCAGCAGCTTGTCCATAGGATGGTGTCCGTCATCGGCGAAGATCTGGCTACTGCTCTGGTCACAGCTCCGCAAAAAGACGAAGCAGATATCTGCTTGCAACGCGAGCGAGTTGCGCAGCTAAAAGAAATCCTTAACCGGCAAACCTCCTTAGAGGCGAAGCAGCTACTTGCCCTGGCCGACCTGCTCGTCAAGAAGAGCGTTTGGATCGTAGGCGGCGATGGCTGGGCGTATGACATTGGCTACGGTGGGCTCGATCACGTGCTGGCGAGTGGCCGCAATGTGAACCTCCTGGTGCTCGATACCGAGGTCTACTCCAACACTGGAGGACAAGCGTCCAAGTCCACGCCTCGGGCTGCCGTAGCCAAATTTGCCGCGGCCGGAAAACCTGCGCCGAAAAAAGACCTTGGCCTGATGGCCATGAGCTACGGCAACGTGTACGTCGCAAGCGTAGCGATGGGAGCCAAGGACGAGCACACACTGAAGGCTTTTCTCGAAGCGGAAGCCTACAACGGCCCGAGCCTGATCATCGCCTACTCGCACTGTATCGCGCATGGAATCAACATGACCACGGCCATGTCGGACCAGAAGGCAGCCGTTGAGTCCGGGCAGTGGTTGCTGTATCGCTACCACCCAGATCGGGCGTTGAGTGGGGAAAATCCGCTGTCTCTCGATTCGCGAACACCAACCAGAAAGGTTAGAGAATTCCTTGAACTGCAGACCCGTTTCAAGATGCTGACGAAGAGCAATCCGGAAAATGCGAAACGCCTCTGGAAGCAAGCGCAGCATGACGCTGAGGTGCGATTCCAGCTCTATGAATACTTGGCGCAGCGTAAGCCAGAACCCGTCACCGCAGCGGAAGGGGCGGTTCCCGCGAGGACGGAGCTTGAGGCCCTGAAACTTTGACAAGGAATGAAGCAAGATGAAGCGGGGCGAAATGTCGGTAAAGTTAGACGGGTTCTTGCAGCTGCAGGGGCTGTGTGTGATTCCGATCATGTCCGTCTGGGCAATCTTTTGGGCAATCGACCGGACGCTGAATCTTCCCATCGTGTTCGTATATGTTTTGATTCAAGTTAATCTGACATTTCTCCTGTTGAAGCCTCTGGAATTTCTTTATGGTGGTTCGAGGGCGCTCTTCCGCTGGCCGGCGTTCTTCCTGGGGCTTTTCCTCGTTACTACCATCGCGGTCATTGTTGCAACCGGAGCCGCGTATTGGGTGAACGGAGCTCCAGGTCCATTTGCTTCCTACTTGAAATCTGCCTGGAAATTCCCCTTCGTTGGAAACGCATTGTTCTGGACGGGACATGAAATCTATCGTGTCACCAGGTGCCGACTTGAAGCTCGCAATCGCAACTTGGAGAGAACCATAGAGATCGCGACCGCCGAGCGAAAGATGGAAACTGAGGAACTCCGGCAGGCGTGCGAGATCCAGAGGGGACTGCTGCCAAAGGAAATTCCCCAAATCTCTGGGTTTCAGATGACTGGTGCTTGGGAACCGGCAAGAGTTGTGGGCGGGGATTACTTCGACGTCATCCGCATCGGAAACGACAAGGTTGCGATCTGTATCGCTGACGTTGCGGGAAAAGGAATCTCGGCTGCCCTCCTGATGGCGAATGTGCAGGCGGTCGTCCGGGCATTTGCTTCCGAGTATCTTGCCCCGTCTCGCGTATGTACGGAAATCAACACCGTGCTCTACAGCAACACCTCGCCTGAGAAATTTGTGACGTTGTTCTACGGAATTCTGGATGCCCGATCTCGACGGCTGCAATTCACCAATGCTGGTCATCTCCGTCCATTGCTAATTCGGGCCAATGGACGGACGACTCACCTTGAGAATGGCGGCGGCCTGCTGGGAGTGTTTCCCGGTTGGAAGTATGAAGACTCAGAAGTGGAGTTGGAGCCCGGAGACCTGCTGCTGCTGTTTACGGACGGCATCACTGAGGCAATGTCGCCAGACGGCCAGGAGTTTGGCGAAGACGGCCTTCTTGCAACGATCACGCAGGCGCCCGTGCAACCGCTCGACGAGCTTCAATCGCACGTGCTCGAGGCGGTCAAGAGGTTCTGCAACGATCGCATGAGCGACGATGCAACTCTAGTGCTGCTGGCAGTCCCGCCGGTGACGGTGGGAGGAAAAGCAGCAACGGACCGGGCCGATCCACTGATTTGTGATTTTGCAGGAGTTCAGTCATGACCGACCTGAGCACCAGTTATCTCGGATTGAAACTGCGCACACCTTTGGTTGCATCGGCATCGCCGCTCTCGCAGGACCTCGATGGAATTCGCCGTATGCAGGATGCGGGTGCATCGGCCGTCGTGCTCTATTCTCTTTTTGAAGAGCAACTTCGCAGAGAAGAAATAGAGCTCAATTATCATCTCGCGGCGGGCACCGAGAGTTTCCCCGAATCGCTGACCTACTTGCCCGCACGATCCGAATTCCGCACCGGGCCAGAGGGGTACTTGTGCCAAATAGAGGCCGCAAAGCATGCTGTTCGCATTCCTATTATTGCGAGCCTGAATGGCTCGACCCCGGGCGGCTGGACGAAATATGCGCGGGCGATGGAAGACGCAGGCGCCGACGCAATCGAGTGCAACATCTACTTCCTCCCCACCGATATCGACATCACCGGCACAGAAGTCGAACAACGATATGTTGATATCGTCGGTTCCGTGAAGTCCTCCGTACATATTCCGGTTGCGGTGAAGCTGAGCCCGTTCTTCAGCAGCATGGCGAACATGTCGAAATGGCTGGTCCAAGCCGGTGCCGATGGCCTCGTGCTATTCAACCGCTTCTACCAGCCAGACATCGACCTCCAGGAACTGGAGGTCAGGCCCAATGTTCTGCTGAGCACGCCACAAGCTATGCGCCTGCCGCTGACGTGGATCGGGATCTTGTACGGCCGAGTCCGTTGCAGCCTCGCTGCGACCAGCGGCATCCATAGTGCCGAAGATGTAATCAAGCTGCTGATGGTGGGCGCGGACGTGACAATGTTGTGCTCAAGTTTGCTTCGGAACGGGATTGGACACCTAAGTGTGATCGAGACTGATCTGCGCGACTGGATGAGTCAGCACGAGTACGAGTCGGTTGACCAAATGAAAGGAAGCACGAGTCAGATTCGATGCTCTGATTCGAGCGCATTCGAACGGATGCAATATACGCGAGCCATCAAAGATTTCGCGTTTACTCAAAGAGTGACGGCTTACCCTTAAAAGAACTGAGAATGCGGCCGGAGATGGACACACAGCTGTTCGCCCCTGCCTTGTGATTTCAATCACAATCGGATGTAGCGATCGTCATGGCTGAAATCTTCTCTTGAGTTGAAACTCAAGACATGGATTCAGAGGAGATCACCATGATGACACTCTATCGCCTCGTCCGGCTAATCGAGACCCACTCCAATGAACTTGCCTCAGCGCTTCTGAATCGTGTTAGCAGTTCCGAAGCGACCCCTGACTACAGCCTGGTACCCGGTGAAGAGTTGAGAGACCGGGTGTACGAGATCTACCGTCACCTGGGCGATTGGCTAATCACGCGAGACAAATTCGAAATAGAGGGGCACTACGAGAAGATCGGTGCTCGGCGCGCCCAACAGAATGTGCCCTTCAGCCAGGTCGCTTGGGCCATCGTCCTGACCAAAGACAATCTCTGGGAGTTCCTCAAACTGCACTCCGAAATGGAACGACCAGTGGAAGCCTTGGGTGAATTGGAAATGCTGCAATTACTCGACTTGTTCTTTGATCGTGCGATTTACTTCGCTGCCGTGGGATATGAAAAGGCCTCCACGCAGATGCGTATCGACAGCATGAGGGCCACTGCCTGAACGGAAGAACCCGATTCCCGGCAGAATGTTCGGGAACGTTCCGAAGTACCCACATGTGCCGGCGCCTCGCAATGCGGCTGTGGAGAAAGGTTATGCATCGTCTCGACCCTGCCGGGATGAGACTGGTGATGTCATAAGCGGTGAGAACGGGCCAACCCTGGCACCTGCGAATTCCTCTATCGATTGGCAGCATGGTGGAACCTGAGCTGACCCGAGCCCCGGTTCTGGAGTATAGTGTCGGCACTCCTTTATTTATGTGTTTGGCAATTCCAGGCAAGATTCTTTCCGCGGAAGACAACGATGGACTGCGTGTCGGGCGAGTCCAGTTCGGAGGAATCGTCCGTTCGGCGCGCCTGGACTTCGTTCCTGAGGCAGGTATTGGCGACTATGTGATGGTGCACGTGGGATTTGCAATCAGCAAAGTGGATGAAACCGAAGCGCAACGGACATACGCGCTGCTCCAGGAGATGGGGGCTCTGGAGGCTGAGCTTCCTCCTGAAGAGAACGAGTCGGCATGAAGTACCTTGACGAGTATCGCGATGGCAAGATCGCCCGCACCCTAGCGGTAGAAATTGCCGCCGTTGCGAAAAGGCGCTGGGTGTTGATGGAAATTTGTGGCGGCCAGACCCACACCATCATGCGATATGGACTCGACGAGCTTTTGCCGTCAAATGTCGAACTTGTGCATGGGCCCGGATGCCCGGTTTGTGTAACTCCCCTTGAAACAATCGACAAAGCCATTGCGCTCGCCTTGCGCCATGATGTGATTCTGGTTTCCTACGGCGACATGCTGCGGGTCCCAGGATCAAATTCGGACTTGTTCTACGTGAAAGCCCAGGGAGGAGATGTTCGAATTGCATACTCGCCCGTAGAAGCCTTGAAAATTGCCCGCGCCAACCCGGATCGCAGAGTCGTATTTCTGGCGATTGGTTTTGAAACTACGGCACCTGCGAATGCGATGGCCGCATACCAGGCTAAACGGGAGGATTTGGCGAACTTCTCCATGTTGGTGTCGCACGTCTTAGTTCCGCCAGCGATTTGTACCTTGCTCTCTTCGCCGCACAACCTGGTCCAAGGGTTCATTGCGCCCGGACATGTTTGCACAGTCATGGGCTACCAGGAATATGGAGATATAGTTCGCGACTTCAATGTTCCAATCGTGGTCGGGGGTTTCGAGCCTGTGGATCTGCTGGAGGCAATCCTCATGCTGGTGCGACAATTGGAAAATGGCGATAGGCGAGTCGAAAATCAGTACGTTCGATCCGTCACCTATCAAGGCAATCCCGCCGCGCAGCAGATTCTAAAGGACGTCTTTGAGATCACCGACCAGAAGTGGCGCGGGATTGGGACGATTCCCCGAAGCGGATTGCGCCTCCGTGAAGAATACGCAGCCTACGATGCAGACAGAATCTTCAATCTTGAACTGATCACGGCTGACGAGCCGGCAGAGTGCATCAGTGCACAAGTCCTGCAGGGCTTGAAGAAGCCAACCGATTGCGCAGCTTTTTCCATCCGTTGCACGCCTGAAAATCCTTTGGGAGCGCCGATGGTTTCCGCCGAGGGGGCGTGCGCTGCTTACTATCACTATCGGCGTCGTGCGATCGCGAGCTGAGGGGGCTTATCACGGAAACAAACACAATGGCCGCACTGACCTGCCCCACTCCTTCCACGCGCCGAGAGACGATTGTTCTCGGACACGGCAGCGGCGGCAAGCTAAGCGCCGAACTGGTCCGCGACATTTTCCTGCCTGCCTTCGGCAATGCTGTACTTTCCAAACTCAATGATCAAGCAATTGTCAACGTGAATGACTCACGTATTGCGGTGACCACGGATTCGTTCGTTGTGAAGCCGCTCTTCTTTCCGGGAGGCAACATCGGCTCACTCGCCGTACATGGCACGGTCAACGACCTTGCCGTGGGCGGAGCACAGCCTTTGTTCTTGAGCGCAGGCTTCATTATCGAGGAAGGACTTTCCATCGAGATTCTGCGAAAGGTTGTTGCCTCAATGCAAGAGGCAGCCAGGTCGGCTGGTGTTCAGATCGTTACGGGCGACACGAAGGTAGTAGAAAAGGGCAAGGGAGACGGTGTTTTTATCAATACAACTGGAATCGGGCTGGTTCCAAACGGCCTCCAGCTATCCGCCGAGCTAGCCCAACCTGGCGACAAGGTACTACTCAGCGGACCAATTGGCGATCACGGCATTGCCATCCTAGGACAACGAGAAGGGTTGGAATTTGAAAGCGCGATTGCGAGCGACAGTGCTCCTCTGCATACGCTCGTGGCGCAGATTCTCAGCGTCACGGCAGGAATTCGTTGTATGCGCGACCCGACCCGAGGCGGACTATCGAGCGCGCTCAACGAAATCGCCGCGCAATCGCATGTGGGAATTGAGTTGGACGAAGTCTGTATTCCAGTGCGTGACGAAGTAAAAGGCGCTTGCGAGATGTTGGGACTTGATCCACTCTACGTCGCCAATGAAGGCAAGCTCGTCGCGGTTGTCGATCCGAGCGCTGCGCAGGCTGCGCTTGCCGCAATGCGCAGCCACTCCCAGGGCTCCGAGGCGCAAATCGTAGGCACGGTTTTGAGCTCGAACCCCGGCATGGTTACGATGCGGACTCAGCTGGGAACAATCCGCATCGTGGATATGCTGGCTGGGGATCAACTACCGAGGATCTGCTGATCTCTGATATGCACGAAATGGGAATAGCCAACTCGATCCTGGATACGGTTCGGGCGGAAACCGATCGAAGGCCGGGCTCCCTACCCCGCAAAGTTGGAGTGAGGATCGGGGAGCTCTCGGGAGTAAATCCTGACGCTTTGCGCTTCTCCTTCGAGATCTTGAGGCGTGAAAGCGACTTCCCGGAAATACAACTTGAAATCCAAGTGTGTCCGCGCCGGCAGCTCTGCGCGGAATGCAATCTGGAGTTTTCGATGATCGAGCTCGATTCACATTGCCCGCGCTGCGGCCGCGAGACGGCGCAGTGCGTCAGCGGAGATGAACTAGACGTTGTGTACCTCGAAATGGAGGCATATGAATCGAGTACCCATTGAAAAGAGAATTCTTAGCGAGAACGATCGCATCGCAGCGACCCTGAGAGCGCGCTTTCAGCAAAACGGGACTCTTTGTTTGAACCTGATCAGCTCGCCGGGCTCAGGCAAAACCGCGCTTCTAGAGAAGACGCTCGAGTCGTTTGCGCCAAGCCGGCGGGTAGCTGTGCTCACAGGAGACATCCAAACCGAAGCCGATGCCGATCGTCTGAAGCGATTTGGTTTTCCGGTGAGGCAGATCACGACCGGGGGAGTCTGTCATTTGGACGCTCGCATGATCGACCTGCAACTGGCTGATCTGCCCCTTGATCGAATCGAGCTTCTGTTCGTTGAGAACGTCGGGAATTTGGTCTGTCCGTCGAGCTATGATCTCGGGGAAGCCGCCAAGGTCGTCCTGCTGAGCGTGACCGAGGGCGAAGATAAGCCACTCAAGTATCCATCGATTTTCTTTAAGGCTGAACTGGTGGTGATTACTAAGACCGATCTGCTCCCTTACGTTCCTTTTCGACTTGACATTGCTGAAGAGAACGCCCGCCGAGTACATCCTGGAGTTGAAATCGTAAGGCTTTCTTGCATTGCCGGTGATGGGATGGAAGGGTGGTTGGCCTGGGTGGAAAAGCGCAATCCCGCGAGAGCCGCAGCCCTGGTTTAGGCGCATGAACATCCGGCGTCACATCGATGTCAAGGGGATCGTGCAAGGTGTCGGATTCCGTCCATACATCTATCGGCTAGCGACCGAGCGTGGACTCGCCGGCACTATTCACAATACGTCATCAGGTGTGAGTGTCGAGATTGAAGGGCCATCTGATTGCGTTGAGGACTTCGTTGCACACCTCCGAACCGGGGCGCCACCGCTGGCGTATGTCACCGACATCACGGTTCACAATGTGCCTTGCGGTGGCGAAGAGGAATTCCGCATCATCGCTACACGTAAGGGCGAAGCAGTTCGCACCCTGATTTCCCCCGATGTCGCCACTTGTAGCGATTGCCTGCGGGAATTGTTCGATCCCGCGGACCGCCGGTATCGTTATCCCTTTACCAACTGCACCAATTGCGGGCCTCGATTCACGATTACACGCAATATTCCTTATGATCGCCCGAGCACGTCCATGTTGACGTTCGCCATGTGCTCGGCATGCCAGGCTGAATACGGTGATCCTCTGAATCGGCGCTTCCACGCGCAGCCGAACGCATGTTGGGATTGTGGGCCGAGACTGCAGCTTTGGGACAGGAGTGGGGTGGAGACCAGAGACGACGATCCTCTTGTGGGTGCGGTGTCGGCACTCAAAGCTGGTCACATCGTCGCGATTAAGGGGTTAGGCGGCTTTCATTTGGCCGCCGATGCAACCAATGCGGAAGCCGTTGCCATGCTGCGAGAACGTAAGCGGCGCGGGGAAAAGCCTTTTGCCATCATGGTTCCGGGGCTTCGTCAGGCTGGAGAACACTGTGAAGTAGGCGTGACAGAAGCGGAAGCTCTAGAGTCCATCCAGCACCCGATTGTGTTGCTACGCCGAAAAAACACCTGCCTGATTCAGGACCAGGTCGCACCGTGCAATCGTGATCTCGGAATTTTTCTGCCATACACTCCGTTGCATCACCTTTTGCTCGCCGAGGGTGAATTCAAAGCGCTAGTCATGACGAGCGGAAATCTCAGCGAAGAGCCGATTGCCATCGGCAATGATGAAGCCCAAGAACGTCTGAGTCGCCTCGCAGATTACTTCCTTGTCCACAACCGCGAAATCCTGTTGCGTTGCGATGACTCGGTGGTGCGGGTCTTGAGAACGCATTCGCTTCCGAAGCCAAGTCGTTCTGTTTTGTCTCGATCCAACCTTCTCGATGGGGAGAATCTCGAAGATCGTGCCAAAAATGTAGAGGAAATACAACATCTCAGGCGTTCTCGGGGGTTTGTCCCCGTTCCCATTTTTCTCGAGAAGGACGTGCCTTCCATTCTGGCGGTAGGTGGGGAGCTGAAGAATACGGTCTGCCTAACCAAGAACAACCACGCATTCCTGAGCCAGCATATCGGCGACCTCGAAAATCTTGAGACCTACGGATTCTTTGAAGAAGCCATCAGGCATCTTCAGAAAATTCTTGAAATCACACCTGAGACGGTCGCACACGATCTACACCCCGACTACTTTTCGACCAAGTGGGCTCTGCGACAAAGGTATGTGAAACAGGTCGGCGTACAACATCACCATGCCCACGTCGCCAGTTGCATGGCAGAAAATCATTTGGGAGGTGATGTCATTGGGATAGCTCTTGACGGCACCGGGTATGGCACCGACGGCAATATTTGGGGCGGAGAGGTGCTGATTGCGAATTTTCAGACCTTCAAACGTGCAGCACACCTCGAATACGTCTCCATGCCCGGCGGAGACGCAGCAATCCGCGAGCCCTGGCGCATGGCCTTGAGTTACCTCGCCCATCACTTCGGCCCTGACCTCTCTGGGCTTCCTCTATCTTCACTTGGCCCGGTCGGCCCCGGCAAAATCAGGCTCGTGATGCAAATGATCGATCGCAAGGTGAATTCTCCACTCACCTCGAGTTGCGGACGTCTGTTCGACGCGGTGGCTGCTTTGGCGGGAATTCGTCAAACAGTGAGCTATGAGGCTCAGGCTGCCATCGAGTTGCAGATGGCCATCGCGGATCCATCTGTCGAGGATGCGTATCCGTTCGATGTGCTGCTCGAGCATGATACGCACATCATCAGCACCCGCCCGATGTTTGCGGCTCTCTTGAGGGATCTCAGCATGAAAGTACAGCCAGGAATAATCAGCGCACGCTTTCACAACGGGCTGTTAGAGTTGTTCCTGGGACTCGCCAATACCCTCCGCAAGCGTACGACACTGAATCGAGTTTGCCTTTGCGGGGGAACATTCAATAACGCATACTTGACGGAAAATCTTTGTCGGCGACTACGCGCGGACAAATTCCAAGTATTCACGCAAAGCCAAGTACCCTGTGGTGATGGAGGACTCAGTCTCGGGCAAGCGCTGGTTGCGGCACACGCAAGCTGAGGCCACTATTGGCGGCATACTCTCTACCCAGCCAGGCCTAAAGAACGGTAGGCGAGACTTGGCGCGTCGTGTCCTGGCGGTTACGTCCCGCCACCAAAAGGGCTCCTAGCTACGGATCGTCAGCACCGGGCAATTCGCGCCGACTACGATCTTGTGCGCGACCGAGCCACCGAAGTGGGTGGCAATTGCCAATCTTTCGGCTACAGGCCGGGCACCCAAGATGATCAGGTCTGCTTCGCATTCGCCTGCTGTCTGAAGTATTAGCTCAGAGGGGGAACCGTATTCCGCCACGAAGTCTGGGCGGTTACGCAGGCCGGCTTGGGCCGGTACGAGTTGTTCCAACTTACGCAGGGAAGTGTCGATCGGTCCCGGATGCCCGTGAAGATAATCGCCGAAGTCCTCAATCACGTGTAGCAGGGTGAATCTAGACTGGAATTCACGAGCCAGGGAAACCGCATAAGATGCGCTTCTTGCACCATCTGGACTGAAATCGGTGGCACAGAGAATGTGCTGAAAGTTAATCTGGACTGGCGGAAGTTCGTGATCGCGACGAGACTCTGTCCCAATCGCCGCGGAGACTTTGGGGCCTACGGTCAGTACAGGACACATCGTTCCTCTAAAAAGTTCTTCCGCGACGGATCCCAAGATCAGCTTCCCAAGCCCTGTTCGCCCGTGCGTCCCAAGGACAAGCAGGTCGATTTCCTGCTCACGAATGATGTCTGCGATCACATCCAGTACTTCTCCGTGTCGTACGTGGGTTTTGTGAGGATAACCCTTGAGCCGCTGCCCCAAGTGGTACATTTTTTCCTGGGCTGCGCTGTGAACATCTTCGTAAATAGAGCCCACAATGGAGGGGTCGGGAGCGCCGGGCCTTAACAAAGCGGCATTTGGGAGCACATGCGCGATATGAACGGTGCCGCCGTAGCGTAAGCTCAGGGCTGCCACATAAGGCAACGCTGACTCAGATACGGCTGAAAAATCTGTCGCGAAAAGAATGTTCTTGATCGCAACGGCGCTTTCAATTTCTTGAAGTAGGTTCACGTGGCACCTCCTGTGCCTCTAGTCTGTTATCTTGTACAGCACGAGGCGGTGTACATTGTCACGGTCTTGTGTGATTGAGGTCACGGGAGCATTCCCTGATAATGCCCTACGCTAAAGTGCTAATCGATCTTGTTGCGGAACGATGGCCGTGACGACCCGTGCAAAGCCCGCACCCCCAACTGAAGACAAGCGATGGCGCCTTGTCGACGCGACAATGCGCCGTACCGGGCAGGATTCCCATAGTCTGATCGAGACTTTGCATGCAGTGCAAGAGGCTTTCGGATACCTGGACGAAAATGCGCTGCGATATGTAGCCATGTCGCTCAGGGTGCCGTTCAGTCGCGTTTACGGGGTCGCGACTTTTTATCACTTCTTCACGCTCAGGCCCGCCGGAAAACACGCCTGCATCGTCTGCACTGGCACTTCCTGTCATATCAAGGGCTCTGCGGCGCTGTTCGTGACGGCCAAAGAGGTGCTCGCAACTCAATCGGATCAGGCCTTCCCTGAGACTACCCCCATTTCTCTGGTGGGCGAACGTTGCATTGGGCCGTGCGCATTGGGGCCCGTAGTGGTCTATGACGGCGAAGTCCAAGCCGCAGAAAATACAACGGCTTTAGCGCAGCGACTGAAAGAGTGGATCTCCCAATGACTTCCGAAACACTAATAGACATCGCTGAGGCAGAGCGCGAAGCTCAATCCCAGTTGACAGATGTTGTGAACGTCTGTGTGGCCAGCGGATGCCTTGCTTCCAATAGCGACTCCCTGAAGCGAAATCTAGAAAAGGAAGTAGTTGATCGCCAGTTGAGCAGGCGGTGCCAAGTTAAGGGCGTCGGTTGTTTGGGTTTGTGCTCGGAAGGCCCTCTGGTGTCCACTCGTTCTGGCCTACTTTATAACCGGCTCAAGATGTCCGATGTAGCGGAGATTGTGGGCCATATTGGGCGTGAGCCGGTGTCCCGAATATGTCTGCCAACGAATATCCCCTTTTTTCAGAAGCAGAAGAAGATCGTGCTGGAGAACTCAGGTGTCGTTGACCCTGAGCGGATCGAGGATTACATCGCCGTAGGAGGCTATTCGCCTCTGCTACATGTTTTGCAAGAGATGACCCCTACCCAGGTGATTCAGGAAGTGACAAGGAGTGGCCTACGAGGGCGAGGCGGAGCCGGCTACCCCACCGGCTTGAAATGGGGCACGGTGGCGAAAGGCGTCGGTACCCAGAAGTTTGTAGTCTGTAATGCCGACGAAGGCGATCCAGGCGCTTTCATGGACCGCAGTGTACTCGAAAGCGATCCCCATCGAGTCATAGAAGGCATGATCATTGCAGCCTTCGCCGTTGGTGCCGCGGAAGGCTACATTTACATACGAGCTGAATATCCGCTGGCCACTCGCCGGTTACGGGCCGCGATATTCCAAGCTGAGCAGCTTGGAATATTAGGCGCGAACATCGGCGGCACACCCTTTAGCTTCCGAGTCCAGATCCGAGTGGGAGCTGGCGCATATGTCTGCGGCGAAGAAACGGCGTTGATAGCGTCTATCGAGGGAAAACGTGGCACTCCGCGTCCCCGCCCTCCGTATCCTGCCATGGAGGGCCTGCTGGGACAACCGACCTTGATCAACAATGTCGAGACTTATGCCAATATTCCCCCGATCATTCGCCGAGGGGGGGCGTGGTACGCAGGGATCGGCACTGACACGAGCAAGGGCACAAAAGTATTCTCGCTCACTGGTCAGATTCGCAACACAGGTGTGGTGGAAGTCCCCATGGGGATTTCTCTCCGTGACATGGTTTTTGAAATCGGTGGCGGTATTCCCAACGGAGGACAATTCAAGGCTGTGCAGACCGGGGGGCCATCAGGAGGATGCATCCCAGCAGAATTTCTCGACACTCCAGTAGATTATGAGTCACTGGCAACCCTGGGTTCCATCATGGGATCGGGGGGTATGGTGGTGATGGATCAAAGTTCTTGTATGGTCGACGTCGCCAAATACTTCATGGATTTCTGCATGTCAGAATCCTGCGGGAAGTGCGTTCCATGCCGGGTCGGAACTTACCAGATGCACCGCATCCTTAGCGCGATCACAAGCATGACTGCTACATCACAAGACTTGAGGTTGCTCGAAGAACTCTGCGACCTGCTCAAGAACACTAGCCTGTGTGGGCTGGGGCAATCTGCGCCCAATCCTGTCGTCAGCACGTTGAAGTCCTTCGCCCAGGAATATCAGGCGCACATTGAGGAACACAAGTGCCCGGCTGGAGTCTGCGCTCCGAACCAACAAGGAGTGCTCGCATGAATCCGACGACAGAGGTCAAGACCTTCAAGATTGACGGCCGCGACTTCAGCGCTCGTCCAGATGAAACGATCCTTGAAGTGGCTCGCGAAAACAAGATTTTCATTCCACGAATGTGCGAATTGGAGGGTTTGTCCGCCCTTGGAGCCTGCCGATTGTGCCTGGTCGAAGTGAAGGGTTCAAACAAGTTGCTGCCATCCTGTGTGACGCGAGTCGAAGAAGGCATGGAGGTTACGACCAGCTCTGACCGGCTGCAGACCTACCGCAGGATGATCGTGGAGTTGCTGTTTAGCGAGCGCAACCACATTTGCTCTGTCTGTGTTTCAAACGGCCATTGTGAACTGCAGACGATGGCTCAGAGGCTCGGCATTACCCATATTCACTTTCCCTATCGCTATCCGAAAGAGCGAGTCGATGCCACGCATGACCGGTTTGTCATTGATCACAATCGCTGCATCCTTTGCACTCGTTGCGTACGCGTGTGTGACGAGATCGAAGGCGCGCATACCTGGGACGTGATGGGTCGCGGCATCGGGTCGCACGTCGTTACCGATTTGAACGAAATGTGGGGTTCGTCCGAAACTTGTACCGGTTGTGGCAAATGTGTACACGTGTGCCCAACCGGCGCGTTGTTTGAAAAAGGCCGGTCAGTGGCCGAAATGGAGAAACGACGAGACTTTCTGCCATATCTGACCCTGATGCGCAAGGACCACGAATGAACAAGAAGACGCTGGCAACGGTTTGGCTTGACGGCTGCTCTGGCTGCCACATGTCATTTCTTGACTTGGATGAACGGCTGATCGAGTTGGCCGGAAAAGTTGATCTTGTGTACAGCCCTCTCGTGGATACAAAGGAATTCCCCGCAAACGTCGATATTGCATTGATCGAGGGCGCTGTCAGCAGTGAAGAGGACTTACACAAAATACAGATCATTCGTGATCGTACAAAGACACTAGTCTCATTCGGCGATTGCGCTGTCACAGCCAATGTGCCAGCAATGCGCAATCCATTCACCGTTCAATCGGTATACGACCGTGCTTACCGCGAAAATGCAACATTGGAACCGCAAACTCCCAGCCTGGAGATTCCGCGTTTGCTGAGGTATGCGCGGCCTGTGCACGAAGTTGTACCAATTGAGCTATTCATTCCCGGTTGTCCACCATCGGCGGATGTGATCTATTACGCGCTGACGGAATTGCTGGAAGGGAGGCAGCCGGAGCTGAGTTCCAGAACTCGTTTTGGAGCCTAGGAGACTTTGTGGCAGAGCGAAAGACAATCGTCATTGATCCCGTCACGCGCATCGAGGGCCACTCGAAAATCACCTTGCACCTCGACGAGCATGGCCGGGTGGAAGACGCGCGATTCCATGTAACCCAATTCCGGGGATTCGAGAAGTTTTGTGAGGGGCGGCCATTCTCGGAGATGCCATCGCTGATGGCGCGCATCTGTGGCATCTGCCCAGTGAGCCATTTGATCGCTTCGGCGAAAGCCTGCGACACATTGTTGGCCGTCCAAATCCCGCCCACAGCGGACAAGCTTCGCCGAATTTTCGGAATGGCTCAGGTGATTCAGTCCCACGCTCTGAGCCTCTTTCATCTCTCCTCGCCCGACCTATTGTTGGGCATGGACGCAGATCCTGCCCAGAGTAACCTGTTTGGCGTCTTAGAAAAGCATCCCCAACTTGCCCGGGACGGAATTGCTTTGCGCAAGTTCGGTCAGCAGATTATTGAACGGCTGGGAGGGAAGCGGATTCATCCTTCTTGGGTGGTTCCCGGTGGTGTGAGCGATCCGCTAAGAGGGGAAGATCGGGATGCCATTCTAAAGGCGATCCCTGATGCCTTAGACATTGCCTTGCGTACACTGGCTTGGCTTAAGGGCACGATGGAAAAATTTCGCGATGAGATCGCTTCATTTGGAAACTTCCCATCGCTGTTCATGGGCACAGTGAGAGAAGACGGAAGATTGACATTTTACGATGGCAAACTGCGCATCGTTGACGCAAAAGGAGATCTCGTCGCAGATGGATTGGACCCGTTGCGCTACCCCGAATTCCTCGGTGAAAAAGTCGAGGCGTGGAGCTACCTAAAATCCGCATATTACAGGCCAAAAGGCTTCCCCGACGGCATCTATCGTGTAGGCCCACTAGCGCGATTGAACGTTTCGGACCGCTGCGGTACACCAGGCGCTGATCAAGAATTAGCGGAGTTTCACGAGCTGCAACGGACCGCGGTGCTCAGCTCGTTTCACTACCACCAGGCCCGGCTGATCGAAATTCTGTATTGCGTCGAGCGGCTCGAGCAACTACTCAACGATCCTGAAATTCTTTCCAAACACGTTCGCGCATTTGCGCGCCCCAACGCTCTTGAGGGAGTTGGTGCCGCCGAAGCCCCGCGTGGCACGCTCTTTCACCATTACAAGATTGACGAGCAAGGCCTGATTCTCTGGTGCAATCTCATCATTGCGACCGGCCAAAATAATCTCGCGATGAACCGTAGTGTCCTGCAAGTTGCGCAACGGTATGTACAAGGCGAGAGACTCACGCACGGGATGCTCAATCGGGTAGAGGCTGTCATTCGCGCCTATGATCCGTGCTTAAGCTGCTCGACTCATGCAGTGGGCCAGATGGCCTTGAAGATTGAATTGCTTGGGCCAGAAGGGACCCTGCTCGATGAAGTTGCTCGGTGACTCGCGGAAGAAGTAATGACACGCGTCCTGGTGATCGCTTACGGCAATCCGCTTCGCTCTGATGATGGTATCGCTTGGCACGTGGCCGATAAGCTTAGTAGTCAACTACCCTCAACGGCGCAAATAATGCGTGTTCACCAACTCACGCCGGAGCTGGCCGAGGACATGAGTCGTGCTGAACTAGTCGTTTTCTTAGATGCATCTGCCCGTGGTCAACCGGGAGATGTGAGCTGCGAGGCGGTCTCGGTCGAGTCGGGCAAAAGCAATTTTTCGCACTACCTCGCGCCTCAGGAAATTCTCGGAGTTTGCGAACGACTTTACGCGGCCAAACCCAACGCATTCCTTATCTCCGTGTCCGGGGAGATTTTCGATCATGGGCCGGAGTGTTCTGTGTCCGCGGTGCGCGCTGTCCCGCTCGTCCTCGAGAAAGTGTCCGGGCTAATGAGACAACTGGAGCAGGAATCTGAAATGCATGCACCCCTTGCATGCAACATTGCCGAACAGCCACGCTCAGGACCGGTAACAACCTGCGGAGTCGACTCTCCTTGCCCATGGTCGTGATGGCCAATCTGTATCTTTCCCTTGAAGGCGGAGGATTTGACAAAGGCTTCTTCGTTCACACAGTCTATTTCTGGAGCCCAGCGGTGCGACGTGCCGCGAGATTTGGCTGGGACTCAAGACAGCTGGATTTTTTGTATTTGGGGTTCACTCGGACAGCCACGGGATGAGACATAGTCTTCCGGGTGCCAAAATCCGATCGATGGATATTCATGAGCGCGCCCAAACATCAACGCATATACCTCGACTTCAACGCCAGCACGCCGCTCGCACCCGAAGTTGGAGATGCCATGCAGCAACTGCTCCAGGGGACGTTCGGTAACCCTTCCAGCGACCACTGGGCCGGTCAGCAAGCACGAGAGACAGTTGAAAAGGCGCGATGTCAGGTAGCTGCTCTTTTGGGCTGCCAGCCCGAGGAGATCGTCTTCACGAGCGGAGGCAGCGAATCCAACAATCAGGCACTCAAAGGTGTGTTCTTTGCCGCTGGAAAGGACGGCGTGCATATCATTACCTCGCAAGTGGAGCATCCTGCCGTCATCAATCCATGCCGGTTTTTAGAACGCCTAGGCGCAGAAGTGACCTATCTCCCCGTCGATGGGTTCGGGCGGATCGATCCTGACGAGGTCCGACGCGCGATCAAGTCGCGCACGACATTGATTTCCATCATGCATGCCAACAACGAGGTTGGCACTATTCAGCCGATCACTGACGTTGCCCGGATTGCCCACGAACATGAAGTTCTGTTCCATACGGATGCGGCGCAATCGGTGGGGAAAATTAGCACTCGTGTGGATGAACTTGGTGTCGGCCTGCTGTCGGTTGCAGGCCATAAGATGTATGGGCCGAAAGGAATCGGCGCACTCTATGTCCGCAACGGTGTCCGGTTGGAACCGCTCATTCACGGAGCTGGGCATGAGCGTGGGCGGCGCGCGGGCACCGAGAATATCCTGCTTGACGCTGGACTCGGCGTGGCTTGTGCCCTGGCTGAGAGTTGGGTAGGGATGGAGTCAGCCCGCCACCTGCGTGACCTGTTGTGGCAACTGATAGAAGATCGTTTTAGGAGCGCCGCCGTGCTCAATGGCCATCCTGTCGAGCGGTTGCCTAACACGCTCAACGTCAGCTTCGTAGGCAAAGTGGGATCAGAGATCTTGGCGCGGATGGAAGATGTTGCCGCTTCTACGGGATC
>Ga0068871_100000543_pt1 | contig 25729 bp, 26 predicted proteins | sample KBSMisM72_FD_72750 | JGI IMG/M metagenome (GOLD analysis project Ga0068871, IMG submission 72750) | Miscanthus rhizosphere microbial communities from Kellogg Biological Station, Michigan, USA - KBS Miscanthus M7-2 | ecosystem: Host-associated > Plants > Roots > Rhizosphere > Soil ...
AATTTTGGACAGTGTATGACCGAACGGCACTTCTTTGCGGCCTTCCCCTTCTCGTATAGTGATGACAACTCATGGATATTCAGGAAAACGTTCCGCTTGCGCCGCTAACTACATTTAAAGTCGGAGGCCCGGCACGCTATTTCGCGGAAGCCCGAACGGTTTCCGAAGTCACCACCGCTGTGGATTTTATGAGCTCAAAGGCCCTCCCGTTGTTTGTCCTAGGCGGCGGCAGCAACCTTGTTATTTCGGACGCGGGCTGGCCAGGGCTGGTGCTGAAAATCGCTATGGGCGGAACCGAGGAGCGATCCGAAGATGGTAAGAGGCTATTTGAGGTTGGCGCGGGGGAAGAGTGGGACAAGTTCGTCGCCTGCGCCGTCGCCCGCAACTGCGCGGGTGTCGAGTGTCTGAGCGGAATCCCCGGAAGCGTGGGCGGCACTCCGGTACAAAATGTCGGCGCCTATGGCCAGGAAGTATCGGAGACCATTGAGTCGGTTCTCGCCCTCGACCTCAAAGACGGACAACTGCGCGAGTTTTGCAACCAGGCTTGCGGCTTCAGCTACCGGGCCAGCATTTTCAACACTACGGAGCGCGGTCGCTTCATCATTGTTCGCGTGACCTATTCGCTTACTCCCGGCGGCGAACCACGAATTCACTATGCCGATCTGAAAAAACATTTTGCCGGGCGGAATGGAACTCCGAAGCTAGCAGATGCGCGCCACGCCGTCCGCCAGATTCGCGCCGGCAAGGGAATGTTGATCACCGCCGGGGACGAAGACTGCCGCAGCGCGGGATCGTTCTTCAAGAATCCGGTCCTGTCACAGAGAGCCTACGATGATCTGGTCCAGCGGGCTGAGGCCAAGGGGCTTCGGATCCCGAGTTACCCTGCAGCGGGATCCATGTTGAAAATCTCGGCTGCCTGGCTGGTCGAACACTCCGGATTTGGCAAGGGATACAACAGCGGCCGGGTGGGCCTTTCACGTAAGCATGCCTTAGCCATCGTCAACCTCGGAGAGGCTACTGCGGCCGACATCGTCGGGCTAAAAGATCAAATTCAGGAACGAGTCAAGGATATCTGGGACATCGCGCTTCATCCCGAACCAGTTTTCGTAGGGTTCTAGTCCTGTCTTGATTGAGGGGGGATGTCTCCATCTCGCCCCAGTCGTAAGTCCTCCGAAAAATTTCCGAACGAATACTGTCCGCCGGCGTTCTTCATGTTTGAGGGACTCACGGTGGGTTGCCGGACAGGTGATCGTGAACGAGGCCATTGAACTGGCAAGGACGCGGGAGGATTTGCTGGAAACCGCCATCCGCGATCATGCCCGGCTGGTGTACCGGATCGCTTTTTCAGTCCTGCGTAACCACCACGATGCAGAGGACGCAACCCAGGAGACGTTCGTAAGAGTGCTGCATGCGCGTGCCAAGCTCGCGAAAGTAGAGGATATGCGTAACTGGCTGGCGCGGATTGCGTGGCGGGTGGCTGTCGAGCGCCAGAAGAAGTCGAGGCGGGTACTAGCGGAAGAAATTGCCGTGGGTCACTTGGTGGCCAATGAAACACCGGCCGACGAGGTAGTGCTAGGGCGGGAAATGTCGGGCATTTTGGAAAACCTGATTCCATCGTTGCCCCCGAAGCTGAGAGATGCAGTGACGCTTTCGACAGTTGAGGAAATGTCGCCTGCGAATGTGGCACAGGTTCTGGGGATCAACGAAGCCAAGGTGCGTTCGCGGCTATTTCGCGCCCGACAAGTTTTGCGGGAGAAGTTGACGGTCTTGCTGGAAGGGAAACATGGAAGAGAACGATAAGACGCGGGAAATCGAGCACTGGCTGGACGCCGGGCTTAAGCACTATGCGGCTGTCGAACCTCGGGCAGGGCTGGAGAATCGAGTGTTGGCGACGATCCGGACCGAGCACGCACGCCCTTATCGGCTGGGGGAATGGAGATTGCGATTCGTGCTTGCGGTAGTCGTGGTGACCGGTGCCCTGCTGTTTTTGAAACAGCGTGCACCCAAAGGGGCTTCCCATCCGGGAGACGAAGATTCCGCGTCAAGCGTTCAGATTGAGATTCAAGGACAGATGCAACCGGCCGAATCGAAACACCAGGCGGGGAACTTTCCCGGTGCGTCGACACTTCGCACTCACCCTGCCCCGCGGAATTTTAGGTCGCGGATCGAAGCAAGCGTCACGGAGCCTCGGCTGGAGCAGTTTCCGTCGCCGCAACCGTTGACTGAACAGGAAGAAATGCTTGCCCGATATGTTCGTGATCGTCGGCAGGAAGCGTTAATGGTGGCGCGGGCGCGGGCAGCGTTGGAGAACCGGGAGTTTTTGCCGGCGACCCAGCAGTTGCCATCCGTTCTGCCCTTGCCGGATTCGCAGGAATAGTTTTGATTGTAAGGAGAGATCAAATGAGAAAAGCAATTTGCTCGACAATAGTAGTGCTAACCCTTCTCGGCGGTGGCGCTATGCGGGCTTGGACTCAGGATTCGAATGTGCAGCCGTCGGCTGAAAAGCGGGAATCGGCCATGCATCTTGAATTTTCCATCAATGAGCTTGAGGACGGGAAGAAAATCAACGTCCGGCACTATTCCATGAATCTTACAGGGGGAACCCCTAAGGACCTCAAAATCGGCACGCGGGTACCCGTAGAAGCGGAACAAGGAAAGTTCGTGTATCTCGACATCGGAACGAGTATCCATGCCAGGATCTACGGGAAAGAGGATGCGCCGGTCCTCGATGTACAAGCTGAAGTCACCAATCTGGCTGTGGCGGATCAGGGCGGTCACGGTGGCCAGCCCATCGTACGTCAGATGATCATTAGCGGAAGCACCATTCTGATCTACGACAAACCGATGGTGGTCGGTGCAGTGGACGATCCCAACTCGAAACGGCAGTACCAGCTTGAGGTTACGGCGACCAAGATCAAGTGAAAGACTTTCCGCATGCCTAGCAATGGCGAGCCCTGAGTGCGCTGATTCTTGCGCGAGAAACCTATGCTCCGGAATGAGAAATCCTGGGGGATTTTCTAGGATTTCTGAAGCATTTCAAAGATTCAGGGGTTTTTGGAATCGGGCGGAATTTTCCGGAATGGATGCTCGAAGCTCAGGTACAGGAAGACTGCCCTCTCGCCTGCGCTGGGGCCTACTCCGATCGGCATGGCGATGCCGGGCACAATCTGCAGTCCGTTTTTGAAGTTGTAGGCCCAGCGAATTCCCGGATTCAGATACATGGCACGCGACCATTCTGTTTTGTCGGGACCCGCGACTTGTTGCGACGCAGAATAGACCGTTTCCAGCAACACATTAAATCGAGGATTGGCCACCCACACAAGACTCTGGCCGAAGTTATAACCGGCGCTGAAGGCACGGTCACCGGAACTGTCTTGCGCATGGGGAACGAAGGTTGCGCCAGCATTCCAATGACTCACCAGTTTTTCAGTCAGGACAACGCTCAGCGGCAGGTTGGTTTGCACGCCGGCGCCGCCCTGTCCGCGCGAGAGCACGGGATCACCGGTAGGTAAAATCAAGCTTAAGCGGGGCGCGAAGGCCACTTTGGCCTCGCCGTTTCCTACCAATTGATAGCGGTAGTTGAGCAGGGCATCGCCAACACCTGCGCCTGATCCCGGCACGCTGCCCGCATGCTGCAACGGCAATGTAAAGCTGAGCTGGTGGCGCAGGCCGGGAACGGGCCATTCCTGGGTAAAGGTGTAGACCCAGTCTTTGCTGTCCCAGAACCGAGTGAAGCTGCTGATATGCTGCACCACTCCGAACTCCTGGTTGTAGGCTTCTTCCACCAGAAAGCTGTTGTCTTGAATCCCGGGCGGGCTGGAACCCTGAGATTGGACTACGGCCGGGATGCAAGACAAGAGCAGTATGCTTAAAAGAGTTCGTTGAGAGGTCATGCTTAATGGCAGTTAAGTAAAACACATAAGCCTGCGTTAACACAATAATGTTTGGGGCGGCAGCCGCCGTCTATGCATCGGCCAGGCTGGCGGCTTCTTCAAAGATCTTCGCGAACATCGGACGGGTCAGCTTTCCGGTTTGGGTGTTCTGATTGGAGGGATGGTAGGAGGCAAGCAGCGTTTTGCCGTCCGGCGTGGCGTATTGCGCACCGTGCGCAAAGAGATAGGCTGCCCGGCGCTCCAACAGACCCCGCCGTTTCAGATAGTTCAGGTAGGCATCGAATCCGATCTTGCCCAATGCAACCACCACTTTGAGATTCTTGAGGCCTGCCATCTCACGATCGAGGTAAGGGGAGCAATTGGTCAATTCCTCAGGTAGCGGCTTGTTATCAGGGGGAGCGCAGCGGACTGCGGCCGTTATGTAAAGGTTTTTTAGTTCCAGGCCATCGTTGCGGTGAGTCGCATCGGGCTGATTGGAGAAGCCTGCCTCATATAGCACCGGATACATGAATTTTCCGGAGGCGTCCCCGGTGAACGGTCGGCCGGTCCGATTTGAGCCATGGGCGCCCGGAGCCAGGCCAAGGACCAGAACTCGGGCCTCGGAATCGCCGAATCCAGGGACCGGCCTACCCCAATATTCCCATTCGCGGTACGCCCGCCGCTTTTCACGTGCGATTTGCTGGCGGTAGACCACCAACCGCGGACAGCGTTCGCACGCCACCACCTCACGATTTAACTCATCCAGCCAATTCGGCATGCCTTATTGTAGGGAATTAGATTTTCCTTCGTGGCGTGGTTTATGCCCTCGGCCTGGGGAAGGCAACGCCCTGAGATCCTGAAACCCTTCCTGGTCCGCCGGAGGTTACGTTTGTGACTCCACAAGGGGCTTCTGAGGTTTGACGGTGCTCTCTATATGTCTTTACACTCAAAGTTGTGAGCCCCACTGACGCTAGTGCCACCAAGCGAGAAATTCAGGTAGAAATTCCTGCCGAAGACGTCGCTCGCGAAACCCTGACAATTATTGAGAAGTACCAGAAGCTCGCTCGCATCCCGGGCTTCCGGCGTGGGCATGTGCCGGCGTCAGTGATCCGCCAGCGTTTTAAAGAAGATTTGAAAAGTGATGTGGTCGAAGCCCTGGTACCACGCTATTTTCGCCGCGAAGCCGACAAACTTGGCCTTCGCCCTGTCTCCCAGCCCCAGGTCAGCGAACTCCACGTACACGACAACGAGCCGCTCCGCTTCAAGGCCAGCTTTGAAGTCATGCCCGAAGTAAAAGTGGAAGGCTACAAGGACTTGCGGTCCGAGAAGAAGGAAGTCACGGTCACGGACGACGAAGTCCAGCAGACCCTGGATGGATTGCGCGAGCAGCAGGCTACCTATACCACGGTCGATGGCCGTCCGTTGCAGGAAGGTGACTTCGCCCAAGCCGCCGTCCACGGCCAGCCCAAGGATGGTGATGCCGATACCAAGCCGGTGCACATGGACGAGGTTTTGATCGAAATCGGCGGCAAGAACACCGTTGCCGAGTTCACCGAGAACTTGAAGGGGGTTTCGGCGGGTGAGGAACGCACGTTTGACGTGGTTTACCCCGCTGACTCCAATGACGAACGGCTAGCCGGTAAGACCTTCAGCTACACCGTCAAAGTCCAGACTGTGAAGCAGAAATCACTCCCAGAGCTTAACGACGACTTCGCCAAAGAGTTGGGCGCGGAGTTCACTAGTCTCGATGATGTTCGTACCCGCATCCGCGAGGGCATGGAAGCCGAGAGAAAGCACGCCGTTGAGCACGAGGCCAAAGACAAGCTCGTGGCGGAGCTCGTAAAGCGTAACGAATTGGAAGTTCCCGAGGCTTTGGTAGAGCGCCAGATCGACATCCGGCTGGAGCGCGGCCTACGCGCGCTGACCCAGCAGGGTATGCGTGCCGAAGACATCAAGAAAATGGATTTTGAACGTCTGCGGGTAGGACAAAGAGACCAGGCTTTGCACGACGTAAGAGCATCTTTGTTGCTGGAAAAAGTGGCGGAAGAAGAGAAAATCGAGGTCACTGATCAGGAGATCGAAAAGGAGATCGAAGCGCTTGCATTGCAGTCAAAACAAACGACTGAAGCCATCCGCGCACGTTTGACACAGGATGGAGCGCTGGATAGAATCCGAATTAGACTCCGCAACGAAAAGACCCTCGACTTTTTATATCGTCAATCCGCCTGATTTAAGGCGGATCACTTCGTTCCTCCCCTAAAAGGCCGCGTAGTGAGAAAGAGTGGAAGGTGAGCGTGAAAGACCCACAAATGATGTTAGTGCCCATGGTCATTGAACAGACCGGACGGGGCGAACGCGCGTACGACATCTACTCCCGGCTGCTGCGGGACAACATCATCTTTATTGGGACTCCGATTGACGACAATATCGCCAATCTGGTGATCGCTCAGATGCTGTTTCTGGCGCAGGAAGATCCTGAGAAAGACATTCAGCTCTACATCAACTCTCCGGGCGGATCGATCACGGCGGGCATGGCGATTTACGACACCATGCAGTACGTGAAGAACGACGTGACGACGATTTGCATTGGACAGGCAGCCAGCATGGCGGCGCTATTGCTCTCCGCCGGAGAGCCCAAGAAGCGGTTGGTGCTGCCGAATTCACGAATTTTGATCCATCAGCCATCCATGGGCGGACTTTCAGGACAGGCGACGGACATTGACATTCACGCCCGCGAGATCCTACGTATGCGTGAGATTACAAACCAGTTGCTGGCCAAACATACGGGCCAGAAATTGGACAAAGTGGAAAAAGATGTTGAGCGCGACTTCATCATGAACGCTCAGCAAGCAAAAGAGTATGGAATCATCGACGATATCATCTACAAGACGCGGTAAGAGTATTATCGGGCTTTGCCAGCGGTCTCCCGCCGCTAACTGTAAGGTAGGTAGAGGAGTAAAGGCCGAGTGAAAAACAGGTCCGGAACCGAAGATATGTTGCGTTGCTCCTTCTGCCACAAGTCGCAAGACGCTGTGGCAAAGCTGATTTCCTCACCTAGCGACTATCCCCGAGCTTACATTTGCGATGAGTGCGTTGCGGTCTGCAACTCGATTCTCGAAGACGACCGTGCCGCAACCCCGGCTGCCGCTACCCCCAATCAGTTGCCCAAGCCGCAGGAAGTAAAGACTTTCCTCGACGAGTACGTGATTGGGCAAGAACAAACCAAAAAGAAGCTGGCTGTCGCCGTCTACAACCACTACAAACGGATCTACATGAACCGCCAGCGTGGTGATGGTGTGGAGCTGACCAAGTCCAATATCATGCTGATTGGGCCGACCGGCACGGGTAAAACCCTGCTGGCGCAGACTTTAGCCCGCATGCTGGACGTGCCGTTCGCAATCGTGGACGCGACCACCCTGACCGAAGCGGGCTATGTCGGCGAAGACGTTGAAAACATTATCCTGAAGCTGCTTCAGGCAGCCGATGGCGATGTCGGACGCGCCCAGACTGGCATCATTTACATCGACGAAGTCGATAAGATCGGCCGCAAGGACGAAAATCCTTCGATTACCCGCGACGTTTCGGGCGAAGGCGTCCAGCAGGCCCTCTTAAAGATTCTGGAAGGGACCATTGCCAACGTGCCGCCCCAGGGTGGTCGTAAGCATCCTCACCAGGAGTTCACCCCGGTTGACACCACGAACATCCTCTTTATCTGCGGTGGGGCTTTCGTGGGCCTGGACAAAGCCATTGCCCGCCGGGTGGGAAAGAAGTCCCTGGGCTTTAAGGCTGGTGAGGACAAAGAAACCGACGAGGTGGCGACCAACCGCAAGCGCAATTTCGAACTCTTAAGTGATGTTCAACCGGAAGATTTGATCAAGTTTGGACTGATCCCCGAGTTTGTCGGGCGCTTGCCCGTGGTGGGGGTGCTCGAGGACCTCGACGAGTTCGCGCTGATCGAAATCCTTACTCGGCCCAAGAATGCCATTATCAAGCAGTACCAGCGCTTGTTTGAGTTCGAGAATGTGCGGCTCAAGTTCAGCGACGATGCCCTGCGCGCGATTGCCAAACAGGCTATGGCACGCAAGGTGGGTGCTCGCGGCCTGCGCATGATTCTTGAGGAACTGATGCTCGATTTGATGTACCATCTGCCGAGCCAAAAGCGGGTGAAGGAGTTTGAAGTGACCGGCGCTATGGTCGAAAAGCGTGATGTTTCACTGGCTATGATGGAAAAGGCCGGGTAGCCCGGGCTTTGAGGATCGCTGTCTAGTCTGGGGTTCAATCCTGCGCTGGGGCAACGATGTAAACGCGGCTTTAGCCGCTGAGTTCGGGAAGTTGATGTCATGCCTCCCTTGGAGTGATAGTGACCACTACGAAAGAGAAGTTCGAGACGAGAAAATTGCCCATGATGCCCATCCGGGACGTGGTCATTTTTCCCTACATGATGACCCCCTTCGTGGTGGGCCGTGAATCGAGTGTGCACGCGCTGGAAGAAGCGCTGGCTGCTGACAAGAAGATTTTCCTGGCCACCCAGCATGACGCCAGTGTCGACGAGCCGAAGCCAAACGAGATCTATCAGGTCGGCACCATCGTCAACATCGTGCAAAGCCTGAAGCTGCCTGACGGCAATATCAAGGTCCTCGTCGAAGGCATCGAGCGCGGCAAGATTCTGCAAATCAGCGAGAGTGAAGGATTCATGCAGGTTTCGGTTCGCGTGGCCCGTTATGCTACCGAGACCAATCCGCAAATCGAAACCGCGATGCAGCGGGTCACTTCCCTGTTCGAGCAGTACGTAAAGCTGTGTCAGTCCCTGAACTACGAGACCATGATCGCGGCCGTGCGCATGGAAGATCCGGCCAAGCTGACCGACACCATCGCCGCCAATCTGCAGCTTTCGATCGAAGAAAAGCAGGAACTGCTGGAGATCTTCGATCCCGCCGAGCGCCTCAACCGTATCGGGGACGTGCTCGACATCGAGATCGAAAAGTTGAACATGGACCGGACCATCCAGTCGCGGGTAAAGCGGCAGATGGAACGGGCGCAGAAAGAGTACTACCTTAACGAGAAGATCAAGGCCATCCAGAAGGAGCTTGGTCGCGGCGAAAAGAGCGAATTCGACGAGCTAAAGAAAAAGATCGATGCCGCTGGTATGCCCAAGGAAGTTCGAGACAAGGCGCTGCAGGAACTGAAGAAGCTGGAAGCGATGCCGCCGATGTCCGCCGAGTCCACCGTATCCCGCAACTATCTTGACTGGCTGCTGGCGGTGCCGTGGAAGAAGCGATCTAAGGAAATCCGTAATATCTCGCGCGCTGAGAAGGTCCTGAACGAAGACCACTATGGGCTGGAAAAGATCAAAGAGCGCATCCTCGAATTCCTGGCGGTGCGCCAGCTGGTTAAAAATCCCAAAGGCTCGATCCTCTGTTTTGTCGGACCTCCAGGCGTGGGCAAAACTTCATTGGGAATGTCGATCGCCAAGGCCACCGGACGCAAGTTTGTTCGCATGTCGCTCGGCGGGGTGCGCGACGAGGCTGAAATCCGCGGCCATCGCCGTACCTACATCGGCGCTTTGCCGGGTCAGGTCATCCAGATGATGAAGAAAGCCGGCACCAAGAACCCGGTCTTCATGCTGGACGAAGTCGACAAGATGGCAATGGACTTCCGCGGCGATCCATCTGCAGCGCTGCTCGAAGTGCTCGATCCCGAACAAAATTTCATGTTCGTTGATCACTACCTCGATGTCGAATACGACCTTTCTCAGGTGTTCTTTGTTGCCACGGCGAATGTCATGCACACCATTCCTCCGGCCTTGCAGGATCGCATGGAGGTGCTGCGGTTGCACGGCTACACGGAGAATGAAAAAGTAGAGATCGCCAAACAATTTCTGGTCAAGAAGCAGATGGCGCAGTCCGGTCTGACGGATAAAAACCTCAAGTTCAGCGACGATGCCATTACTGCTTTGATCCGCGCTTACACCCGGGAAGCCGGTGTGCGTAACCTGGAACGTGAAATCGGCAATGTCTGCCGGAAGGTCGCGCGCAAGGTGGTTAAAGAAGGCGAGAACTACAGCATTCTCGTCGACGGCGAAAACATAAAAGACTTCCTCGGCGTCATCAAGTTCCGCGACACCCTGGCCCACGAAAAGAGCGAAGTCGGTCTTGTGACTGGCTTGGCGTGGACCGAGGTCGGGGGCTCCATCCTGTCGACCGAAGCCACTGTGGTCGACGGCAAGGGCAAGCTGATCCTCACCGGAAAGCTTGGAGACGTGATGCAGGAGTCGGCGCAGGCGGCAATGTCTTATATCCGCTCGCGCTCGGCCCGCCTGGGTCTGACCCGCGACTTCTATCGCAACCTCGATATTCACGTGCACGTGCCGGAAGGCGCCATTCCAAAAGACGGACCGTCCGCAGGAATCACCATCGCAACTGCCATTGCCAGCGCTTTGAGCAAGATTCCAGTGCGCCGCGACTTGGCGATGACCGGCGAGATTACGCTTCGTGGTAAAGTCCTGCCCATCGGCGGATTGAAAGAGAAGCTGTTGGCAGCACATCGAGCTGGCCTCTTCGAAGCCATTCTGCCCAAGGACAACGAAAAGGATGTGGCGGAAGTGCCGGAGAACCTCCGAAACGCCATGAAGCTGCACTTCGTGGAAACCATGGACCAGGTGCTTGCAGTCGCGTTAGAGGGTCCACTTCCGAACCTGGAGGAACCTGAGACGCAACCCATCGCACAGATTCCGCCACCCGCGGAAGCTCCCGCGGCTCACCAGTAACTTTCGCTCGACTCTGAGGTCCCACCATTGGGTGGGCCTTTTTCTTGCCCAGGGGGGCGACTAGAATAGAGATGCCATGTTCGGCTTCCTGAAGAGCTTCAAAGGAACCGGGGCTTTGGTGGTAGCGATGGCGGTTGTGGCTATTCTGCTGGTCGCCTTCCCGCCTTATCGCCTGTTCTTCCTTATCAGCATTGGGATCGGCGTGGTCATAGCCGGCGCTCTACACTTTTGGCACCGTCTTACTCCGGCCAAAATTGACGAAACTGAGAACAAGAGGCCGTTAGGTCTGGAATGATAATTCCCGTCCCGGAATGGATCTTTGACCTTCGTACCGAAGAAGCCAGGCCAAGACAACGAAATTCGCTTCTAAGGGCACCAGTTAGAATGGATATGGTTCATGGGGCTCCAGTATCTTCGTGAGGTGAGCGCTATGCGATGGGCAGCGGTGGCCGCTTTCACGCTAATTGCAGCTTGCAGTTTTGCTCAGGAACCCTCGGCCCCGCCAGAATCAAGCTCAAGCGCCCAAGCGGAATCCAAGCCCCCTGAAACCAAGAACTTCGCCAAGGACGAAGACCAAATCGTCAACGATTCCCGGTGGCATCTGCACTTAGGAACCATCTCCTTTGGGACAGGCTACAGCTACTTTTCTTCGCCGTACTATGGCCCGTATGGCTTCTATCCTTACTCCGCATTTTATTCCGGTATGTTGTGGGATCCGTATTGGGGCTACCTTTACCCCAGTGGATATTTCAACTACAACGACGGCAAAGGAGAAGTCCGGCTGGCCGCACCAAAACAGTCGGATGTCTATCTGGACAATGCCTACGCAGGGAAAGCCGAAAAGCTAAAAAGCATCTGGCTGAAGCCAGGCGCTTACGACCTCTCCGTCTCCAATCAAGACCACGCATCCTACCATCAGCGCATTTACGTATTGAGCGGGAAGTCGCTGAAGATCGAAGCAAAACTCGAGGCGAAAACTCAATCGCCACAAACCGAGGAGAAGCCATGAGGACTCTTTCCGCATTTGCTGCTGTATGCGCCGGCACACTGGCCATGGCATCTTCCATTGGAACGGTTCCACGTTCCACGGCGACTCAATACCCGGCGCACACGGTTAGCGATCAAGTGGCCATTGGTGCTGTGAAACTGAACGAGCAGGCAGTGCGAAAGATCTTTTCTTCGGACCTGAACCGTTGCTGCATCGTCGTAGAGCTGGCGATTTTCCCAACTAAAGATCACCCTGCGAAGATTTCTCTGGGAGATTTTTCTCTTCGCATCGCAAACACCGACACTGCGGTGCGTCCGTCGGGTGCGAAAGTAGTGGCCAGTTCGCTGCAGCGGAAAGCTGGCTCTGATCACAATGTAACCGTGTCTCCCCAATTTGGGGTTGGATACGAAAGCGGCACCTACAACGACCCCAACAACCATGGCCCTTACAATAACGGCCGTCAACAACGTTCGAGTGGCGTCTACACCTCGGCTGGAGTCGGTGTCGGAATCGGCAGCAACCAATCCGGGTCGACGCGGGAAGACCTTGTCAGCATGGAAACGGAACTCAGCGAAAAAGGATTGCCGGAGGGAACCGCCACCGCTCCCGTTGCTGGGCATCTGTACTTCCCGATATCGAAAAAGAAAAACGTAAAATATCAAATCGAATACACAATGGACGGCCAAAAGATGACCGTGGCCCTGCCCGAATAAATACCTTGGGTGGTGGTTTTCCTTCGTGAACCCGCGCAATGCATCCGGCGGCGAAAGAAATGGCCACGAAGGACACTAAGATTCACGAAGTCGAACACCAAATCCTGCTGCGGCGTGATTCCCTTTAGCGATTCCTAGATTCAGAAGGCCCACCTATCCTCTGCTAAGATTTCTCCGCATGCTCGAATCTCAAGCGAATGCCGGACGGATCGGCCCGCAGTATCGGCTGCTGGAGAAGTTGGGCGGCGGAGGCATGGGAGTGGTGTACCGGGCGGAAGACACCCGGCTCGGCCGCTTTGTCGCCTTGAAATTCTTACCCGATGATGTCGCCAAAGATCCGCAGGCACTTGAACGCTTCCACCGCGAGGCCCGTGCGGCATCGGCTCTGAATCATCCCAACATCTGCACGATTTACGATATCGGCGAGCAAGAGGGCTGTGCCTTCATCGCCATGGAATATATCGAGGGACAAACCCTTCGGGACGCGATACCCGGCCGCGCTATGGAAACGGAGCGGATCCTCGATCTCGGAATCGAAATAGCGGACGCGCTCGAAGCTGCGCACACCAAAAACATCATTCACCGTGATATCAAACCCGCAAATATCTTCGTGACCAAGAGCGGTCATGCCAAGGTATTAGATTTCGGCCTCGCCAAGGTGAGCCCCCTCAACCAAGCTGACGTGGGTTCGAGCACGGTGAGCGAAGACAATCTCACCAGCCCTGGACAAGCCATGGGAACCGTGGCTTACATGTCTCCTGAACAGGCGCTGGGCAAGGATCTCGATCCGCGCACCGACCTGTTTTCTTTCGGCGCCGTTCTTTATGAAATGGCTACCCGAACCTTGCCATTCCGCGGTGATACATCAGCTGCGCTGTTCGACGCCATTCTCAATAAGACTCCCCCTCCGCCCCTGCGGTTGAATCCTGATCTTCCTCCCGCTCTTGAACACATCATCAACAAGGCTCTGGAAAAGGACCGCAATGTCCGTTATCAAAGCGCAGCAGAAATCCGCGCCGACCTAAGACGTCTGAAGCGCGATACCACCTCGGGCAGAATTTCTGCGGCACAACCGGCGGCTCGTATCAGGTCGTCGCGACTGCTATGGATAGTCGGTGCTCTAGCCATGGTGGCGATCGCCGCGTTGGGTATTTATTTCGCTGTACCTGGTCCAACGCCGAAGATTACCGGATCTACGCGGATCACCAACGACGGGTTTAGCAAGAGCAATTACCTGTTCACCGACGGAACCAGGCTTTTCTTCAATGAACTGGTCAACGGTCGCCAAGCGATCGTCCAGGTTTCGACGGCCGGCGGAGAGACCTCAATTGTCCCCGTTTCTCTGGGGAACATTGCTGTCGCAGGTGCAATGTCCCCTGATCATTCGTCGTTGCTAGGTGGTACTCCTAACGGCACTGTGCCCGAGGCACCTTTATGGATTTTTCCGCTGCCGTCAGGAACTCCGCGGCGAGTTGGGAACTTGACTGCACTCGACGCTACTTACACGCCGGACGGAACTCGCATCTTGTTCAGTAAAGTGGGCAGTATCTATCTCGCATCTCTCGACGGCACACAAAGCAAAAAGCTGGTCGATGTGCCCGGGCCTGCTTCGTATCTTCGTTACTCGCCCGATGGTGCCCACATCCGTTTCACTATCGGAGACCAGCGCCAGAACGTCTTTGGGCTATGGGAGGTTAAGTCCGACGGAACCGGCCTGCGGCAACTCTTTCCGGGATGGCACAACCCACCGGCTGAGTGTTGCGGCGAGTGGAGCCCCGATGGCCGTTATTACCTCTTCGTTTCGGGATCGATCGTTGGCACGGGTGATCTTTGGAGTTTGGTCGAGCCTTCCGGCCTATTCGACCGGCGACCTAAAACTCCGGTTCAACTTACGGCAGGGCCGCTCGCATTTTATGGAATCGCACTTTCACAAGATCAAAAACGCCTCTTCACCGTGGGCATACAACAGCGCGGCGAGTTGCAGCGTTTCGATATCAAGACCCGCCAGTTCGTTTCATTTCTTCCGGGAATTTCCGCAAGTGATGTAGCCTTTTCTCCAGATGGGCAATGGATCGCCTATGTATCGCAGCCCGACCTCACTCTTTGGCGCAGCCGTCCCGATGGCAGCGAACGCCAGCAGCTCACTGCACCTCCTCATCAAGCATCGTTGCCGCAATGGTCACCCGATGGCAAGCAGATCGCCTACATGGGCACACAGACTGGACAACTCTGGAAAATCTTTGTCCTCCCCGTGAGCGGAGGCGTTCCTCAAGAAATTTTGCCCAATGATCCGGGAGAGGCGGATCCGACCTGGTCGTCTGATGGAACGCAAATCGCGTTTGGGAGAGCAACAAATACGCCGCAAGCCGAGTTGGAAATCTACACTTACAATCTCAACTCGCGTGAACTGGTAAAAGTTCCTGGTTCGGCTGGCCTGTTCAGTCCGCGCTGGTCACCCAAGGGGCGATATCTTGCAGCGATTGACCCGAATAAGAATAGTTTGGTGCTGTTCGATTTTCAAACTCAGAAATGGTCGGAATGGTTGCCGGCCGAAGGCGCCACCCCGAGTTATCCGGTGTGGTCAAAAGACAGTAACTATCTCTACTTCGACGCATTATTTACAGCCACACCTTCTTACCGCAGGGTAAAGTTCGGCGAGCACCGATCAGAAGAAGTCAATAGAACCGAAGGACTGCGCCGCTTCCTGGGAGAGTGGGGTCTGTGGAGCGGTATTACCCCGGATGGTTCGCCGCTGTTATGCCGCGACCTCAGCACCAATGAAGTGTATGCGCTTGACGTGCAGCTGCCGTGAGACCGCGATCCTGCTTGGTTCTTGTTTCATGTGCGTCCGTAGACACGTTTCCCCTCCCTCGTACGGTCCCTCGGAACAAACACGCTCCTTCGGAATGACGGGTTTTATGAGAGTTTTAGGGGCTGGAAAATCTCTCAAGAACTCACGATCGCTATGCAATATTTTGCAATAGGCAAATTGCAAAACTTCGCTAAAACCCTTGTCTAGAGCTGATTCTGGCCGATCTTTCATTGAAAAGAAAGCACCTGTCTGGACCTCAATTTTTGCTTGCCTCATTTTAGGTGCAGTGTTAGTATCCGCGCGCTTGAATGAGAGTGCGGCGCGGCTGGCTGCATTTTATTGCGCAGTGATTTTGTAATGCCGCTCTCTTCCCTCCCTCCGAGTTGCCAGTAATGGCTGGTGCCTGCCAGAGCCAAAACTGCGAGCTGCTCGAAGCGGCGCTTCTGCGCTGAGGAATTCCTCATGACCATAGCGCTTTGGATTCTCGTAGTGACAGTTTTGTCATTAATCTTTCTCACTCGACGGTGGCGCCGCTTCGCGCGGGTTATGCGGCTCGTAACTCTCTACCCCCTATTGTTCCTGCTTTGCTTCGTAATCGTTGCCCGATGGCAATTGCATAGCACGGTTTCAAGCGATGCCGCCACAGCTCAACACGGCAAAAAGCTTTTCGAGAATAATTGCCAGGGTTGCCATTCGCTTGGACAAGGCCGGCGCATCGGGCCTGATTTGAAGTATGTAGCCGACAGATATGACGGCGACGTACTCTCCTTATGGATGATGAATTCAGATGCTGTCTACCAGGAGTTTGGCCGGCGGCCGTTGACGCAAAGTTATCCACCGATGCCGAAACTGGACCTCGAAAAGAAAGATGCGGATGCGATCTCCGCTTACTTGATGAGTATTTCTGCGGGGGATGGCCTGGAGGCGGACGGCGCTGAGTGACCGCGGACGGCAACGATGGAGAGCACCTTCTCTAAAGGACACATATCCAGACGGGCAGGTCTGGTTGCAGCGATGACTGCATCGCGAAATGTATAGAGGCCCGGGAGGATATCTTGTTCATTGATGCGAGAACTTTACCTGCAGGTCACCAAATCACGACAGAGGTGTGCGTCATCGGAGCTGGCGCGGCTGGCATCACGCTGGCTCGTGAGTTTACCGGCAAGTCCTTTCAGGTAGCGATGCTTGAGGGCGGCAATCTAGATATCGAGCCTGAGGCTCAAACCCTGAACTCCGGCTTCAATGTGGGCCTTCCCTACTTTCCACTGGACATGACCCATGCGCGCTGTTTTGGCGGAACCACCGAGTGGTGGGGCGGCCATTGCCGTCCTCTTTCGGAATATGATTTTGAAGCCAAAGAATGGATCCCGCACAGCGGCTGGCCGATCACCAAGAGCGAAGTTCAGCCGTACTACAAAAGAGCGGAGAAAATGTGCAGTTTGCCTTTTCACACCTGGGCAAACTCACTGTGGGAAAAACAATTTGGACTGAGAATGCTTCCGCTGGATGAAAAGCTATTTGAAACTCGGGTAGCACAGCTGGTGCATCCTGCACCACAAAGCCGCTTCGGAACAGTTTACCGGGATGAGGTCAGAAAGTCGAAAAACGTAACCACCTACTTGAACGCCAATGTAACCAACATCCAAACCGACCACAGCGGAAAAAACGTCACTGGATTGCAGGTCGCGTGCCTGAAGGGTCCGCAACTTTCGGTAAAGGCGAAGGTGTACATCCTGGCTACCGGGGGCCTTGAAAACCCGCGACTGTTATTAGCTTCGAACCGAGTGCACGCAAAAGGGGTCGGCAACCAAAATGATCTAGTAGGACGGTTTTTCCTCGAGCACCCCCGTTTCGATGCGGGAATGTTCGTTCCCTCGTCCAGCCGGCCCCCGGTCAGCGTCTATGGGGTCAAATACCTGAATTCGGAGACTGCAATCAAGGGTTATGTCGGAACTACGCCAGAGCTGATGCGCGAGAAGCAAATGGTGGATGTACAACTCCGGCTCGAAACCGAATACGCTACCAACTATCGCCGGGCGCGCAGTTCCAGAGGCATGGCGGCGGTACGCAGACTTTCGGAGGGACTGAGCAATCCTGTCGCACGAGATCACTTCGGCAGAGATATCACGAATGTAGCGGCAGATCTCGAGCAAGTCCTGCGGTTTTCGTACTGGTGGACATTTGAGCGCCAATACGTGCATCGCATGAGCATCGCAACCCGAGTCGCTCCCGCGCCGAACCCTGAGAGCCGGGTTTCGCTGGTGGGAGACCGGGACGCGCTGGGGGTGCCTCGTATTCAGCTCGATTGGCGGCTGAGCGAGATTGACAAGAGAAGTGCCAGAATTGCAATGGAAACATTCGCCAACCACATCGGGCATAAGGGGCTTGGCAGAGTTCAAATCACCTTCGTAGATGATGGCAACCCGCGCTCGTGGCCAACTACACTCGCGGGTGGTTGGCATACCATGGGCACGACCCGCATGAGCGACGATCCCAAGTGCGGCGTGGTAGACCGAAACTGCCAGGTGCATGGCATGTCGAATCTGTGGATCGCGGGCTGTTCAGTATTTCCTACAGCGGGCTCCGGTACACCCACCATGTTGCTGATCGCGCTCGCCTCGCGGCTGGCTGAACACGTTACCGAAAGGATGGGATAGCCATGACTATGGAAAACTCCCGGCGTCACTTCGCCAAAAAATTATTCGGTTGGGGTTCTCTTGCCTGGATTTCGGCTGGAAACTTTCGCCTATCCCCGGAACGTGTGCCGTTTGGTCACGCGCTGGCTCAGGTCTTCACCGAAAAGGCCAGTGCAGACACGATCGGTAAAGAATACCTGGCGAGTGTGGGCGGGAATGCAGACGCAAAAGCCATCCTGGAATCAGTGGCTTCCGCCCTTCCTATCCCGCTAAACAAGGACGTCTCCGTCGAATCACTTCGGGTGCTCCTTAATCGGAGGATCCGGGAGGATTTTCGACTAGGGAATACCGTATCGCTGAAAGGATGGGTACTGTCGCAAACGGAAGCGCGGGCGTGTGCCTTTTCAGCGTTAAGCGATGACCGTCCGGTTTAGTCCCGAGCCCAGTACTCTTGAGCCAGGGCGAGGTATAAGGGCCAAAGCACGATCGGCCCTACCCGCCAGCCAGTTTCTTCCTCGCCAACGGGCGCGCAAAAGCATTCGGCGGATTGTGCGCGTTGTTGGCCATCACTTTGGCATAATAATCTTTGGCGTGCGCCGCATCGCCTGCCTTCTCATAGGATTGCGCCAACAGAACGAGGATGAACGGGTCGTCCTGGCTCGCACTTTCTAGTTCTGTGATCGCGGTTTTGTAGTCACCGCCATAGAACGCCACATATCCGGTCAGATAAGGAAAGAAGCGCGCCTGGTCTGGATTGTTCGCTTTTTCAAGCGCCACTCTTGCCGCGCCGACCTGCTTCCTCGCTTCCTCAGCCTGCCCTCGGCGAGCGGCAATGCGGGCCTGGGCGTGCGCCCAGCGGAATGCCCACAGATTCTTGTCCGCGTCTTTCATGTCCTGCTTGCGCATCGCGGTGTCGTAGCCGGCCTTGTACCATTTCTCCGCGCCGTTGATGTCTCCCGACTCCAGCTCGATACGCGCCAACTCGTTCGCGACGCCAGCTGCCGCCTCGAAGTCCGGCTTAGCCAAAAGTCCGTCAAACACCTGCTTCTCGTATTTCTCCGCCTCCGACGATTTCCCCTCGAAGGCATAGGACAGGGCCATTACTCGAAGCGCGCGATACTTCTGATCCGCTGGCGCCACTTCGATAGCTTTCTGCAAGTGTGCTCGTGCGGCCGAATAGTCGCCCTTCAGGTCCAAGGCTATGCCAGATTCAAGATGGGCGTCGTAGAAGTTGGGGGTCTTCTCCAGGATCTCAGAATATAACTTTAGCGCTTCATCCTGCTTGCCTTCGCTATTGAGCTTTTGCCCCTGTTTCACCGAGGCTTGCGCGTCGGGCGTGGCCGCCTGCGCTATTGCCATTCCAGTTAGAACCACAAGTATGGCTAAGATAATCGATGTTCCACGACAAAAGGATTTCATGGGCAGGATTATAGCGCTTCACTAGGCGGGCGAGAGTGTAGTGCTCAAACTATCAAATCCTTCCAGATTCGTGCGGTTGATTCGTCCGCAGGAAAGGAAGACTCGATCCGCAATTCTTCGAGAGTTACATCATGCGGCGCTCCGAAGGTTGTCCAAGTCGAAAAGAACCGCAGCTCTTTATCAGGCTTACGAAATACAAAGCTAAGCATGGGAGGCTTGGGAAGTTCGAGTTCACGACTTCGCCATTGATCCGGCACATCGGGGTAAGACAGCACCTCGGCCAGCAGATCCTGCAGCACAGTGTCGGTAGGGACCCAGTCAATTTCCTGGTGAAGCCGGCGAATCATATCGACCGCCACTTCGTCCCAGTTCGCTATATACGGCCGGAGTATTGCGCAACTGTTGTCAAAAACGAAAGAGGTCGCGATGGCGGGGAAATACGAGCTGTTCAAAACTTCGTCCCATTTCGACTCTACAGCCAAGCATCCGGATTGGCTTGGCGGGGACGCCCCCAGCGTTCAGGAACTGGCCCCTCCCACCGCTTGAGATCCGCGGGACGCGTTCCTCGACCCATCCGTACCCGTTTTTCTGGGCGCTTGCAAGTTTTTCTCTAAGCTTGCAAACTGATTCATGCGCGTTCTCTCGCGATTCATGGCGGCGGCCACCGATGTCAACCGGTTCCCCCCTCCTACGCTTCCGGAAATCGCATTCCTTGGACGGTCTAATGTAGGCAAATCAAGCGTCATCAATTCCCTGCTGGGATCCAAAGTAGCCCGCACCAGTTCCACTCCTGGCCGCACTCAATCCATTAATTTCTTCGAGGTGCGCTGGCCAGGAAAACCCGCACCGGAGCTGATTTTCGCCGACCTCCCGGGATATGGATATGCACGCGTTCCTCGTTCCGTTACCAGCCAGTGGGCCGGGTTCATCGAACCTTACATACAAGATCGTCCGACGTTGGCGCTCTGCATTGCGTTGGTCGATTTGAACGTCCCCGCTCAGCCAGTCGACAAAAACTTGCTTGAGTTTTTGCAAGCGCAAGATCGCCCACTCCTCATCGTTGGCACCAAGAGCGACAAGCTCTCTGGTAACCAAGCGCGCAATGCCTTGAGTATTCTGGCGCGCGAGTTTTCTCGCGCGCAGATCCTTCCCTTTTCAGCCAAGACCGGCGCCGGACGCGAGGAGCTGTGGCGTGAAATCCGAGCGGCCGCGGAACAACCGCAAAGGCTTTGAGCACAGAAGCGCTCAATTTCCGAATGGGCCCGGCATCGATGCGGATTGCTTTGTGAAAAATCTGTGACCCCTGTTACAGACTGTCTTGTCGACGATCTGAATCAGGCATTACTTTGGTGCCCTATCGTCCGATAACTTCATTACTGCTTCCGCTATGATGAATGAGCTATGGCTACCTATCTAATCACTGGCGTCGCTGGATTCATCGGCTCCGCCCTCGCCCGGGCAGTGCTCGCGCAAGGTGACAAAGTCCGTGGAATCGATAACCTTTCCTCCGGCAAACATGAAAATTTGGAAGAAATTATCAACCGGGTCGACTTTCGCGAAGCTGACGTTCTCGATCTTGAAGCACTTCACGAAGCTTGTGAGGGCGTCGACTACGTGATGCACCAGGCGGCGATTCCTTCCGTGCCAAAATCAGTTGTCGATCCGTTGGGGAACAACGCAGCCAACGTCGACGGCACGGTTAACGTGCTGGTTGCTGCACGCGATGCCAAGGTGAAGCGCGTAACGTTTGCCGCATCCTCCGCAGCGTATGGCGATGCGCCGGGACTGCCTAAGCGCGAGGACATGCTGCCAAGTCCAATTTCGCCTTACGCTGTCGGCAAACTGGCCTCTGAGTACTACCTGAGTTCCTTCTATCGCTGCTATGGCCTTGCAACTGTCGCGCTACGCTATTTCAACGTGTTTGGGCCGCGTCAAGATCCCAAGTCGCAATATTCCGGCGTGCTCGCAAAGTTCACCACCCAAATGATAAAGGGCGAACAACCGACCGTGTTCGGCGATGGCAAGCAAAGCCGGGACTTTGTCTATGTCGACAACGTTGTGCACGCAAACCTCCTGGCGTGCAAAGCGCCGGCCGCTGAGGTCGCCGGCAAAGTCTTCAACGTGGGGATCGGCAAACGAGTTGACCTGATCGAGACCTTCGAGGTCTTGAAGAAACTTACCGGATATAAGGGCGAGCTTAAATTTGCGGACGTACGCTCCGGCGACGTAAAGCATTCCGTAGCCGATATTTCCCTGATCAAGAAGCAGCTTGGATATGTTCCCCAAGTTGATTTTGAAGAAGGGCTGCGTCGCACTATCGAGTGGTACAAGACCCAGGAAAACGCGGTTGCGGCGCAACGGGCCTAAGATGCTGATTGGTGAGGCCATGATGGCCCGACTGAAGTCGGACCCTACCCAGCGGTTTGAGCTAGCGAGGATGCATCCCGGGTTACTTAAGTGATCTGGGGGGAACCATACCGAAACACTAGAGTGAACTGATGACCCTGTCTTCCATGATTGTCTCGCGCGACTGGCAAGAAGTCAGTGTCTTGGAGTGCGTGCTAAACGGCCTGCACATCGGGGTCGAGGTGGAAGGCGAACCTGATCGTGCCTGGACTAAGTTCGAGAAGTCCAAAGTCGATGCCGTTATCGTCGACTATGACCAGGAAGGCTCGCTGGATTTCGTGGATAAACTGCGGGCCGGCGGTTCAGCCCCGGTAGTCATTGCCAGCGGATCAAATTCCAAACATCAATTGGATTCCATTGGAGCGACATTCATCGTCGCCAAACCAATCTCGGTCGAACGCGCCGTGCATACACTATCCGCAGCGCGAAACATGATCGTCAACGAGCGTCTTCGTTATCATCGCCAGGATCTCGACCTTCCGGTTACGATAAGGCTCTTGTCCGGTAAAGGTGAAAGCGCGAAAGGCGAAATCATTAACCTGAGCCAGGGCGGTGCCAAGCTAAGATGCAATACGCGTCTGTCCTCTTCTGAACCAATAAGCTTGCGCTTTACTCTACCCGCCGCTTCAGCACCTCTGAACATTGATGGGAAAGTGACTTGGGCGGACAGGGACGGAAACACCGGAGTACATTTTGTGCATGTGGAAGAAAATGCCAAGCGGCAACTGCAATTGTGGGTAGAGCGACGTTATTTCCAGCCCGTCAGAGACTAGACCTTTTCAAATTCTAGGAAGCCGTTCTCTCTTCGACACCTTCAGTCGAATCGTCGCGGTTCTGTCGCTCCCAACTCGCCAGCCGGTTCAGATCGTAGCTGTAAGGGCCATAAGCGCGGAATGTCTTCTCATCAAAAAGCCGCTTGATGCCGCACCCGACGCAGACCTGATAGGAAAGTTCCTGGGCGCGTACGGGCCAACTCATCTTGCTATGCCAGCAACCACGGAAAAGAACCACGCCCGCACCTGTTACTCCAGCAGCCAAGACGCCTAACGGCCACTTCCACAAGGACTTCTTTTGAAAGCTCAACTCACCACAACCTGAAAGGAATTTAGTTACCTAACGATAACTGCCTACGCGACAGAAAACAAGGGGAAGAGCATCGTCTCAACAAGGCGCCCCATTCCAACCTCCGCTAGGGCGGGGCTTTTAGGGGCGGGACAGCTGAACAAGCCGACGAACGGTCGTACAGGTAAATCAAAAGCCCCGCCCAAGCGCGGCTTGAATGGGGCACCCTCCGGAGCCAATCGCCACCCAACAACTCGGCTAAAATAGGGGAGAGATCTGCAAATGCCCACCCTCCGCGAAATCGTCAATGAGCATGTCCGGGAAGGCGATCTCTATGAAAAACTCGACCGGAACCGGGTCCGCTGCTACGCCTGCGGACACTGCTGCCCCATCCCGGAAGGCCAGCCCGGCGTTTGCAAGGTGCGTTTCAATCGCGGTGGCACGTTGTTTGCCCCATGGGGATACGTCGGTGGCGTGCAGTGCGATCCGATCGAAAAGAAGCCGTTCTTCCACGCTTACCCCGGTGCACTCGCCTATAGCTTCGGCATGCTGGGGTGTGACCTGCACTGCGGCTACTGTCAGAACTGGGTGACTTCGCAAGCGTTGCGCGACCCCAATGCGGTCTCGGCGCCATTGCAGGCAACACCGGAAATGCTGGTGCAAGATGCAGTTCGGCAGGGTGCAAAAGTCCTGGTCAGCACCTACAACGAACCGCTCATCACCGCCGAATGGGCGGTCGCCGTCTTCAAAGAAGCCAAGAGGGCGGGCTTGATCACCGGATTTGTTTCAAACGGAAACGGCACGCCCCAGGTGCTGGAATACATTCGCCCCTGGGTGGATCTCTACAAAGTTGATCTTAAGAGCTTCGACAATCGTCACTACCACGAGCTAGGTGGCAGGATCGGGCCCATTCTGGAAACGATTCGCAGCCTGCATAAGATGGGTCTTTGGTTGGAGATCGTTACTTTGCTGATCCCCGGCTTCAACGACTCCGACCACGAGCTCCGTCAACTCACCGAGTTCCTGGTCAACGTTTCCCCGGACATCCCCTGGCACATAACTGCGTTTCATGCGGATTACAAGATGTCGGACAACAGGAATACCCGGCCCGACGATTTGCTGCGCGCTGCAGCAATCGGCAAGCAAGCGGGGCTTCGCTTCATTTATGCCGGAAACCTGCCCGGTAAAGTGGGCGATCTTGAAGATACGGGGTGCCCCAGTTGCGACCAATGGTTGGTAAAGCGCTACAGCTACTTTATTGAGGATTACCGTCTTACGGCTGATGGCCGGTGTCCGTCTTGCCAGTGTCCGATTCCGGGACGCTGGGCGCCCAAATTTGAAGGCCAGCGCACTGATCGTCCCTACTCGCCAAGTAGAGGTTCGGGGCTGGTGACGCTTTCTTCGTAGCTTCTGCACACCGCTACTCTGGCGCGTCGGCTTTGCAAGCATGCCGGTCGAATTGGGACTGAAGATTTTCCTGGGCGTCTTTAGTTCGACGCAACGTGTCCATCGGTGCCTTAAATTCTTGTCCGCAAGCGGCGCAGGCCGCCACCGCCGGAGTCATCCCAAGCCACTTCGTTACCCTCAAAATTCTTTTGGCCATTGGTACTCTCCAATTTGGGAAGCGTATGTCTGTTGGCTAACGCTGTAACGTAGTCGTCATGGTATTTCCGGAATTTCTTTTCTGTACGCGCCCAACAATCACAAGCAACGGGCTTCCCGGTTGCACTACCTTTGCATCAGAGACGTGCTGGTCAAAATCATTGCATATGGAGAAATCATGGCAGCAAAAGGCTTAAAAGAACTTTATATCGACGAACTGAAAGATCTCTACAACGCCGAAAATCAATTAGTAAAAGCCCTGCCCAAGCTGGCGAAAGCCGCCTCGTCGCCAAAACTGAAACAGGGCTTTGAAGAGCACCTTGAACAGACCAAAGGACACGTCTCGCGGCTGGAAGAAATTTTCGAAGCCTTGGCCCAGAGCCCCAAGGGGAAAAAGTGCAAAGGCATGGAAGGACTGATCGAAGAAGGTTCCGAGATGACGGAGGAGGATTTCGAAGGCGCTGTGTTAGATGCCGGACTCATCGGCGCTGCCCAACGGGTCGAGCACTACGAAATTGCCGGGTATGGAACGGCCCGCGCTTTCGCCGAAGTGTTGGGTGAATCCGAGCATGTTTCCCTACTCGAAGCGACACTCGCTGAAGAGGAACAGACCGATGAAAAACTGACCAAGCTCTCGGAAGAAATCAACGCCCAGGCAAAAGCCGGTGGCGAAGAGGTCGAAGAGAGCGAGGAGGAAGAGGCAAGCAAACCACAAAGCAAACGCAAGATCGCGTAGACGTCCTCGTCACGCCGTTAACCGCGGGTGGACGGGACGCTCCCGTCCCCGCTGCGGTATTCCGGCCACATTCGGCAGTCCAATCGAATTCCGCGTCGCATTCGAACTAAGAGAGGATGTCCCCAATGCAGCAAACCACAGTTACCCGCCCGGTTATCGAACGCCAGGGTTCCGTCACGGAACTTCCAGGCAAAAACGAAGCCTACTCATCAGGCGTCTCATGGGCCGCCGTCCTTGGCGGAGCCTTTGTCGCCGCATCCCTTTCTCTCATCCTGATCGCTTTGGGCACCGGCCTCGGATTTTCAGCAGTTTCGCCTTGGGCAAATACGGGTGTATCGGCCAGTACGATCGGAATGGGAGCTATCGCATGGCTCGTTATCACCCAAATCGTCGCGTCCGCCATGGGCGGATATCTGGCCGGCCGGCTTCGGACCAAGTGGGTCAATGTCCACACTGACGAAGTCTACTTTCGCGATACTGCCCACGGCTTCCTGGTCTGGGCGGTCGGCTTAGTTGTTACCGCATCTCTGCTGGCCACTGCCGCTACGTCGCTAGCAGGCGGAGCCACGCAACGCAACAACAGCACAACTGCGACCCGCTCGGATGAAGTGACCGGACCGAATGACTACTTCATCGACTTGTTGATGCGCTCCGGCAATTTTTCTTCCGCTGCAAACGACGTCGCGTAACGCGGCGAAGTCGCCCGTATCTTCACTT
>Ga0068871_100000544_pt1 | contig 25716 bp, 38 predicted proteins | sample KBSMisM72_FD_72750 | JGI IMG/M metagenome (GOLD analysis project Ga0068871, IMG submission 72750) | Miscanthus rhizosphere microbial communities from Kellogg Biological Station, Michigan, USA - KBS Miscanthus M7-2 | ecosystem: Host-associated > Plants > Roots > Rhizosphere > Soil ...
CTCCATCGAAAAATTCTTCGCCAGCGGCGTCACCGAGCTGAAGGAAAAACTGGGGCCGGTGAACTGGCAGTTCATGGCGACCAAGAAATTCGATCCGGCGGATTTCGAGTCTTTCCTGAAATTGCTGCCCAAGACGGTGAACGGCCTTGCCATTCGCCATGCCGTGGAAGTGCGTCATGACAGTTTCAAGGACAAAGCTTTCGTCACGCTGTGCCGCAAATATGGCGTCGCCATCATCTTCGCCGCCGACAGCGAATTTCCCGTGATCGCCGACGTGACGGCGGACTTTGTCTATGCCCGCATCATGGGCACCCAGGCCAAGGAGAAGTCGGGTTATCCGGCTGCGAGTCTGAAAAAATGGGCTGAGCGCGCCCAGGCCTGGGAGGCAGGTGCATCGCCAAGCAAGTTGCCGCTTTTGGCGCCGCCTGCGCCTGAGAAGAAACGCCAGGTCTTCCTGTTTGTGATCAGTGGCGCCAAAGAGCGCAACCCGGCGGCCGCCCAGGCCATCATCGCCGCGCTATAAGCGCAACCGCGCCATGCGCGCGGTGGCGATGGACAAAGACCGGAGCTGAAGCGAGCATCGATCGGCAAAAAGGGGGATGTCATGCAACTGATCGGAATGCTGGATTCGCCCTATGTGCGGCGGGTGGCGGTGTCGCTGAAGGTCCTGGGCATGAACTTCAGCCATGACGAAGTTTCGGTTTTCCGCCATTTCGAGAAATTCTCGGCCATCAATCCGGTGGTGAAGGCGCCGACCTTCGTCACGGACGATGGCGTGGTGCTGATGGACTCCGGCCTGATCCTGGAACATATCGCCCGTCTGGCGCCCCGCAGCCTGATGCCGGCGGATCGCGCCGCCCATGAAATCGCCCTGCGCCAGATCGGCCTGGCGCTGGCCGCTTGTGACAAAGTCGTCACCATCATTTACGAACGCAACCAGCGGCCGGCGGAAAAACAGCATCAACCCTGGATAGAACGGGTGTCCGGCCAGGTCTTGGCCGCCTATGGCGCCTTGGAGCGCGAAGCCTCGCCCGACTGGTTTACCGGGGAAGATTTGATGCAGCCGCAGATCACCACCGCCGTGGCCTGGTACTTCACCCAGCACAATTTTCCGCAACTTGTGCCGGCCGCCGACTTTCCCAAACTGTCGGTGCTATCGGCGAGGGCGGAAAAATTGACGGCCTTTGTCGAAACGTCTTTTTAGCGATCCAACTCAAACCGGCTGCGGGCCTGGGTCAGGGGATAGCTCTTGGCCTTCCAGACAAATTCGCCCGGCAAATCCGCCGGGCGTTCGATGACCACCGTCAACTTGCCGCCTTCCACTTTGTATTTCACCGACACCGGGCCCTTGGGTGTGGCGGCGGCGGCATCCAGGCTGGTGAGGTCACCCAGCACCGGCGCGATCCGCAGCCGCGCATAACCCGGCGCGCCGGGGCGGATACCCGCGATCACGCCCAACAGATCGGCGGTGGGATGCGCGCTCCAAGCATGGGTGTCGGAACGGGTGTCGCCCCGCGATTCCGGCCAGGTGGTGTAATGAAGCTTGAGCAGGTCGCGCCAGGTTTGCAGCAATGCAGGATAACGATCCGCCCTGCCCGCATGTTCGAAGGCACGGATCAGATACCAGGCAAAGTAATAAGTGGAGGTGTAAAGCTCCGGCGGCGCATCGATACCATGGCCCGGCACGGTGATGCGGTCGAGAAGGGCGGGCGCTTCCTGCGGCGTGGCGACATCATACAGAATCGCCAGCGCGTTCATGTGCTGGCTTAACGGCGTCAAATCCGATGTATCGGCAAACAACCCGCTCTTGGCGTCCCAGCAATGCGCCCGGATCGCATCGCGCGCCGCATCGGCCTTGGCGGTATCGGCGCCGGCTTGCGCCTTGTCGCCATAAGCGCTTTCCAGCGCCGCGCCCTGGCGCAGCGCCCCCAGCCAGGTCACCGTCAGCAGGCAACTGCCGCCGTCCGCACCATAGGAGGGGAAAGTCTCGCGATTATTGCCGGGCGGCCCGGCCCAGTCGATGAAATTCCATTGCGGGTTCTTGCCCAGAAGACCGCTCGGGGTCAGCCATGGCTCAAACCATTTCAGGATGGTCCGCATGCGCGGCAGATGACGGACGATCAGCGCGGTATCGGGCTGCTCCATCGACCAGTCACTCAACATTCCGACCCATGCCAAAGAGAATGTGGCGATGACATTGTCGCTGCGGCTGGGATAGGCGCCCTGCTGCAACCCGCCCTGGGCATCGGACTCGGCAAAAGCGTCAATCGCCTGCACCGCCAGGCGGGGATCGCCCGACACCGCATAGGAAATCAGCATCTGCAGCCGCGTGTCGCCGGTATACTGAAGCTGTTCCCAATAGGCGCTGTCCATATAGGTTTCATGGGCATCGATCAGCGCGGTGCGCCAACCCACCTCCCAGATGCGGTTCAGCTGGGCGTCGCTGCTGTTAAAATGCGCGATTTTCTTGAACGGATAGCCGGTCTCGTAAACGCGCAAACCCTCCAACTTCAACGGCGCCTTGCCGGTCTGGATTTCCAGCTCCGCATAGCGCCAGGTGCGCCACCATAGCGGCATGAAGCTGCGGCGCGCGCCGTCGGCGATGAAGGTATCGAATATGCCCAGCGCCCTGCGATCCTCGACCAGGTCACGGTCGCCCTTCTTCATGTCGGCGTCGTAAAGGGCCTCGCTGTAAATCAGCTTTATGGTGGCTCCCAAGCCGCCGGACACCATCAACTGCGGATAGCCGGAAACCATCGCTTCGCGCCGCAGCAGCAACCGCACATGGCTATTGGCGGGCACGGTTACCGGATGTTGGGGAAAGGCTTTGCCGTCGGCCAGGTCGCTGCGCACCACCTCGCCGGGCGGGACAGACGAAAAACTTTGCGGCGGCAGGCTATCGGCAATCAATGTGCGCCGCGCTGCCTCCGTCGCCGGCACGGCATCCGTCCAGCCGCCGCCGCTTTCCTTTCGGCCGGTCCAGTCCCAGTCCGTGGTGACGGCGTCGATCACTTCCGGCGTACTGGCGACATAATAACGTCCGCGCGGCACCTGGGCACGGCCATTCACCCCTGTATGGCCCGCATCGATTTTAACCCGCCATCGGGTTTCACCGGTCGCGATTGGTCCCCCGGTCAGCCGAAAGCCCAGTCCGGCGCTTTGCTGCGCGATGGGCGCGACCTGCGGGGGAAGCGCCGAGGCCGCAGGCAAAGGACCACCTGTGGGCGCGTCCGGCGGCTTGCGGACAAAATCCCACACCACCGCCGCCACGACATTGGGGCCGCGCTTGAGATAAGGCGCAAGATCGATGCTCTCGGTGCGCCAGTGCGCGATAGTGCCGGTGGACGGGCCGCTGGCGATGCGCCTGCCATTGACAAACAGGATGAAGCGGTTGTCGGCGGTGACCGTGACCGGCATCGCCTTGGCCGGTTTTTTCACATCAAAGACATGGCGGAAATGCAGCACCACCGATTGGGTGACAGACGCGGCGGCGGGATGGGTGATCCAGCCATCGGCGGGCGCGGCCTGTGCGGGACAGGACAGCAGCAGTGCGACCACCAGACAGAATAACCTCATCCCACCATCCCCGATACGCGCGCCCGGCATCCCGTCTTGACAGTCCGGCGCGGGCCCACGGCATATTGGGGTTCGATAGTATGTTTTGGCGGCCATAAGACCATAACAATCCGGCCCATCGGGGAGATTTCATGAGCAAGTTTGCCATTGTGGGGGCGGGATTTGTCGGGCGCGCCTGGGCGATCAGTTTTGCCCGGGCCGGACATGAGATCGCCTTGTGGGACCAGGATGCCGCGGCCCCCGGCAAGGCGCTGGAGTATATCGACGGATTGCTGCCCGAACTTGTGCGTTTGGACCTGCTGAACGGCAACAGCGTGGCGCAAGTGCGCGGCCGCATGCGCGGCGTCGCCAGCCTGGAAGAGGCCGTGGCCGATGCCGAGTATGTGCAGGAAAACACGCCGGAGAAGCTGGACGTCAAGCGTGCCGTCTTTGCCCGGCTGGATGCAGCCGCCAAACCGGAGACAATTCTGGCCAGTTCCACCTCCGCGCTTCTGCCGTCCAGCTTCACCGACCATCTGGCGGGACGGACGCGCTGCATTGTGGTGCATCCGCTCAATCCGCCCTATCTGATTCCGGCGGCGGAAGTGGTGCCGGCGCCCTGGACCGATCCCGCCATTGTCGCGCGCACCGCCGATCTGCTGCGCGCCGCCGGCCACGCGCCTATCGTCATGAAGCGCGAGCTGGACGGCTTTGTGATGAACCGGCTGCAAGGCGCGCTGCTGGAAGAAGCCTTCCGGCTGGTCGCGGGCGGCCATGCCAGTGTGGAAGATGTCGATATCGGCATCCGCGAAGGCCTTGCCCTGCGCTGGTCCTTCATGGGTCCGTTTGAAACCATCGACCTCAACGCACCCGGGGGAGTGCGCGATTATGTCGAACGCTACGAATCCATCTATCAGCGCCTGCAGCCCAGCATGCGGGAACGCGCCGACTGGGCCGGACCGGTGCTGAAGGAGATCGAGGCGGAGCGGCGCAAGCGCCTGCCCGCAGCACAATTGCAGGCGCGTCAGGCCTGGCGCGACCGCCGTCTGATGGCGCTGGCGGCGCACAAGCGGCGCGCCGCCAAGGAGATTATCTGATGAGCTTGAATAACAAAGTCATCATCACCTGCGCCGTGACCGGCGCGATCCACACCCCGTCCATGTCGCCCTATTTGCCGGTGACGCCGGAGGAGATCGCCGAGGCTGCGGTCGGCGCCGCCGAGGCCGGCGCCGCCATCATCCATCTGCATGCCCGCGATCCCGTGACCGGAAAGCCCGACCAGACGCCGGAAGCCTTTGCCCGTTTCCTGCCGCGCATCAAGCAGGCGACCAATGCGGTGGTGAACCTGACCACCGGTGGCGCACCCTATATGACGGTCGCCGAACGCATCAGGCCGGCCCAGACCTTCAAGCCGGAAGTCGCCTCGCTCAATATGGGCTCGATGAATTTCGGCCTGTTCCCCATGCTGAACCGCTTCAAGGATTTCAAGCACGAATGGGAAGAACAGGCGCTGGAGAATTCCCGCGACCTGGTGTTCCGCAACACCTTCAAGGATATCGAGTTCGTGCTTAGGACACTGTCGGACAGCGGCACGCGCTTTGAGTTCGAGTGTTACGACACCTCGCATCTCTATAATCTCGCGCATTTCCTGGATCGCGGCCTGGTGCGCGCGCCGCTTTTTGTCCAGAGCGTGTTCGGCATTCTGGGCGGCATCGGTCCACATCCCGAAGATGTGCTCCACATGAAGCGCACGGCCGACCGGCTATTCGGCAACCAGTATAAATGGTCGGTGCTGGGGGTAGGGAAAAACCAGCTCGCCATCGCCGCCCAGGCCGCGGCGATGGGCGGAAATGTACGGGTGGGATTGGAAGATTCCTTGTGGGCGGGACGCGGCCGCCTGGCGCAATCCAATGCCGAACAGGTGCGCCTGGTGCGCCAGATCATCGAAGGGTTGGGCCGTTCGGTGGCGACGCCGGAAGAAGCCCGCGCCATTCTGGAATTGAAAGGCGGCGACAAGGTCTCTTTCTAGGCTGGTTAAACGAGCGGCGTCATTTTGTGCCACTCGGTGGTGCTTTCCAGCGCCCAGCCGATCCGCAGCGCCATCGCCTCGGCGCCGCCGCGGCAGACGATCTGCAACGAGGTCGGCAAGGCATGGCTGGTCATGCCGTTGGGCAAGGCCAGAGCGCAGAGGTCCAGGAAATTCACCCAGCGAGTCGACAAAGCCGGAGTGGTGCTCTGATCCACCTCCGCCACCACAACAGGCGGCGTCATGGTGCCGGGTGTCAGCACGGCGTCGATGCCCTTGATCCGGAGTGCGAACTCCTGCTTGGCGCGTTCCCGTTCCGCCAGCACATCGCGATAGTCGCGCGGGGAAATCGACGCGCCCGCGCGCACCCGCACCCGCACGGCTTCGTCCAGCGGCAGGGCGGCGTTGTCCACCAGCTCCGCCAGCCTGGGATAGCATTCCGCCGAAATAATGCGGCCCACCAGGTCGCCGCTTTCGCGCAGGCTTTTGCCGCCTTCCGGAAGATCGACAATCTCGGCGCCCATCGCGGCCAGTTCTTTCAAGGACCGGTCATAGGCGGAGAGAATTTCCGGATCGAATTCGGCGTGTTCGCTGTCCGGCAACCGCGCGAGGCGCAAATCTTTCACACCCAGCTTCAAATCCGCCACCGGCGCACTAGGCGGCAGGTTGGCCGTCAAGGGGTCGGCGGGATCATTCCCCTGCAGCAACGCCAGCAGAATTGCACAGTCCTCTACACTGCGCGTGATCGGCCCCGGCGTATCGAGCGTCGGGCTGAGCGGGATCACGCCATGGGTGCTGATGCGCCCGATGCTGGTCTTCAGTCCGGTAATGCCGCACCAGGCGGCAGGAATGCGCACCGAACCGCCGGTGTCGGTGCCGATGGCGCAAGGCGCCATGCGCGCCGCCACCGCCACCGCCGAGCCGGACGACGAACCGCCGGGCGTGCGATGAATGTCCGGATCCCAGGGATTCCAGGGCGTGCCCATATGCTGATTGGTGCCCCAGGCGCCGTAAGCGAACTCCACCGTATGAGTCTTGCCCAACACGACCATCCCGGCGGCCAGAAGCTTCTCCACCAGGGTGGCGTTGGCGGTGGATATCCGATCGCGCCACACCGAACATCCGGCGGCCGTCGGATGGCCCTTCACTTCCACCAGGTCCTTTATCGCAATGGGGATGCCATGCAACGGACCCAGGCCCTGGCCGGCACGGATCGCCTTGTCGGCGGCTTCGGCCGCCTGCCTCGCCTCCGCCTCATGAACATGGACGAATGCCTGCAGCTTGGGTTCCAAGGCCGCGATACGCGCCAGACAGGCTTCCAGCAAATCGACCGGCGAGAACTGACCTTCTGTCAGTCCGGCAGAGAGGGCATGGACCGGCATCGCGGAAAGATCGGTACTCATGCGTACATCACCTAGCGGAGAGGCCATCTGTTTAACCACGCCTTAGCCTTACCCTCCATTCCTTTTTTCCTTGGACGAGGTTTGTTGCTAGGCAACGGCGATGGGACAGAGCATCTCGTCGGTCACGGACATGGTCAGCTATGCGGGCGCTTTGCGCCGTGCCGTCAAGCAGGCCCCCACCCCTGAAACCGCGCAGAAAATCCAGCGCTCGGCCACGGAACTTGAAAAGACCGCCCTCACCCGGGTGGGCATGGCGGGACCAAGGATCGGCGCGTTGTTGGATAGGTTTGTCTGATAAGCCTTAGTGGTCGACCGTAACTTGCGGGCTCTCGCTGGGGACTTCGTTCGCCACCACCAAAGCCAGGGTCGCCACCACCACGATCACCGTCATGGCAAGCGCGGTAAGCCAGGGAAGCGGCTTGCCGCGCATTGGCTCCGGAATATCGAACACATCTGGGATACGTTGCATTTGTACCGCCTTGGGACAGTGTTGGCCTGTCCCGGGGTGCCATGCATCGGCCATGCCGGTCACCCAAATGACAACGGGATCGCGGCTTTTTTGTTCCCGCCAGGCCGGTCCGGAGACTGACGCGAAATGCCGCTTTGCGGTACTAGGGTGGCGGCGAGGTACTGCCGCAAAGGCTGGCGCGGGTGGATATGACGGAGTTGCTTGGACCGCAAAAGCGCCTGTCGCGCGCATCCATCGCGATCGCGGCATTTTCAACCATTGTGGAATGGTACGATTTCACACTGTACCTGTATTTTTCGACCGTGCTTTCGCGGGTGTTTTTTGGCGGCGGACAGAGCGCGCTGCTCATGACCCTGGCGGGATTTGCACTTGCCTATCTGTTGCGCCCGCTTGGGGCCATCGTCTTCGGCCATATCGGAGACCGGTTTGGGCGCCGCCGCACCTTGCTGCTGTCCGTCGCCATCATGACATTGGCCATGCTCGCCACCGCCGTGGCGCCAACCCACGCCCAAGCGGGTGCGGCCGCGGGCTGGCTTCTCTTTCTCCTGCGTTGTGCCATGGGGTTTTCCGTCGGGGGCGAATATAATGTGGTGGTCGCGTACCTGCTGGAAGGCGCACATCCCGGCAAGCGTGGCCTGGTCGCTTCCTGGGCCGCCGCGGCCAGCGAGTTCGGCGGCCTGTTGGCCGTGGGCGTCTCCTCCCTCACCGTCCATTGGGTTTCCCCGGCAGACTTGGAGTCCTGGGGCTGGCGGATCCCATTTCTGGTCGGGGCCGGCCTGGCCGCAAGCGTGTGGATCGCCCGTTCCACAATGGAGGAATCGCCGGAATTCCTGAGACAGACGGCGGAGGGAACCGTGCCGCACGCGCCCCTGCGCTTGGCGCTTACCCGCTATCGCGCCGGTGTCCTGCGCGCCTTCGCCATCTCCGCCCTGGGGTCGATCACCTATTACGTTGGGATCACCTATGTTCCCGCCTTCCTGGTTTCCACCGGCAAGCTTGGCGAAGGCGAGGCGCTTCAGCTCTCCACCCTAGCTGCCGTCGCCGTCATTCTGGTCACGCCGGTTACCGGCGCATTGTCCGACCGGCTTGGGCGAAAATCGGTGTTGATAGTGTTGGGTGGATGCAGCGCGGTCCTACCGCTTGTCCTGTTCCACCTGATGGCCAGTGGCATCGGGCTATACGCCTTGTTGGGAGCCGTGTTGTTGGCTTGCCTGGCCGGCGCCGTCAGCGCGGTCGGCGCCATCGCAACCGCCGAACAATTTCCCGGAGAGGGACGCGTCAGCGGGCTGGCCCTGGGGGCAACCTCGGCGACCGCCATCTTCGGCGGTCTTACGCCTTATGTTGCCCAGCTTCTCACAGAGCGGAGCGGTTGGGCGCTCATTCCTGGCGCCATGATCGCGGTGGTGGCGCTATGTGTCCTGCCGGTACTGGTGACTCTGCCGAAAATAGCCAGCAACTTGCCCCATCAAGCGCAATGAACAGTTCAGTGGTGGATGAGGACCAAGGGTCCCTTTTTTATGGCGGACGGGGTGGGATTGCGGAAAACAGCCTCGGGGCTGTTTTCCGTCTCTCGCTGCGCTCGAGATCGCTCGGCGTTGGTACGCTGGCGCTACCGACCCTCGCGCCCAAAATCCGCTGCCGCGGATTTTGTCGAACGGGTCCGTTCACCGAACCCAATCCGCCATAAAAAAGGGACCACAAGGGTCCCTTTTTTTTGGCGGACGGGGTGTCCGCCATGGAATTAGATCAAACATCTGATATTATTGGATAATACGTAGGGTGAAGTACGACTTCCCACAAATCCTCCCACAAAACATCCGAGTGTGCAATCTGCGTTCAAGAGCGCCAGGGCATTGTAGAGTCACCGAATAGGAAAAGGTGACGGTGATGAGTACGCCATGGCAGATGTGAAAGCATTGCGACGAGGAGAGATGCCGCCCGACGACCAAGACTGGGTAATGGTTGAAGCGACTGCCACCAGCGGTTATTTGGTCCACACCTGCTCGGCAGGTCTGCGCGACGCCACCTTCGGCTACCATGGCCCTTTTGCTGCGGCGGGTGACGCACTGGATGCGGCGCACGGATTGGCGTCGAAGATGGGCCTGGATACGATATTCACGAAGGGCTTGCTGGGCGGCTAAGTGCCAGCACCGCAGGCGGCGTCACGTAGACAATGGGAAGCCGATGCGGCTCAGGCGCGCTAGGCTGCGTGAGTTAGTGGTGCTCAACATCACGCCAGCCCGAGGCACTTGCATCGGTACGTGTCAACGAGTTCACTTTTCCCGCTCAATGGTGGCGATGTGAGGGAACACAGAACTGCGGCAAGAAATAGATAAGGCCGTCGAGACTCTTGCTACTCGGATTCCAGTGTGCGATTCTTCAACGGGCAATTGATCTGAGTTGGAGGTAACCAATCCTCCGACGTCGAAGCGCAGGGTTGGCAGTGAGCTGATCTAAAAACCCGCTAGATCATAAAGGTCAATTGCTCGTTTCTATCTACGCCCGCACGCGCCAATCCTTGCCGTCCTGCCAAAGTTCTTTAGGGTAGCCATAGTGCGAGAAGATTACCTTCTGGTCTGGCGTCATCTTCGCCCCGCTCCAGCCAGGAAGCAATTTCACGCCATAACCGGAATGGATGCCGCTGGCGTTATTTTTGTATCGAGCAACAACTGGTCTTAGGTTCATCGCATAACTCGGATCGCACGGACCCGACTGTTTATTGTCGAATGCCGCATTAAACGATGATGCCAAGATGTCGGCCAGTTTCAGCCCTGCAAGGTTTTTGTGGAAGTCCTTATCGATTAGATGTTGGCTAATACAGTCCCACTGCAAATCTCCCCTTTTGATCCAAAGGTTGTCGGCCCGGCTCTGCTGTCTTATCCACTCGTAATAAGCTCCGATCTGTCCAATCTTTAGTTGGCCACGTTCACTAAAAATGATTTTTACCCGCTTCGGCATGTGAAACCGTTGCATTGAAGACCGCCAGACAAAATGCGTAACCCGCTCCAATGCGAGGCGCGTCATCCAACAATAGAACCAATCAACCACATGCATCATCGCCGCTTCGACGCGAGGATTTTTATAGTTCTTCATGTTTTTCTTGTTGGAGCAGATGACGAAACACATGATTGGCAGCCGTGCCATATATTTGGTCACTGCTGTTCGCGCGAGCGGCTTTAGCCTCGAGAAGTGCAGGTCCTTAATCTGTTGACTTCCGGTGGCTGAAATCATGTCGCTGATCCACCGGTCCAAACTTGCTTGTTCTGATTTACGGATCACCACCACCGAAAGGGTGAACCATTCGGGAGAACCATGAGGGTCAACGCCGAGAACCTTGCTCAAGCCGGTGTCCCCGGACTCATCAATATATGCGATGTATTCGTAGTCAGGGTTGTAGGGGTCTTCTGCCATAGCGGAACTTTGACAGACGTTCGACACCGATGCGAATCCTGACATAAAGTCATTGTTTTAGCCCGCGCAGGCTGCGCTCAATGGTCGGCGCGTGGACGAAGCTGCGGTGCCCGTTATAGCTGTCTAGTCTGGCGCGATAAGCCTTCGCTGCTCCACAAGCAATTCCTCGAGATGTTGACGCTCACGGGGATTCCGTTCCCGGTCAATCTGCGTCTGCGTCCTCACGATACTGGCTTGAGCAACCCAGTAAGCGAGCATTTTCGCTGTGTGGCTGGTTTCCATTCAACCACCGTCCGCTCATCAACTGGCGGTGTCAAATAAGGCCGATGGTCGATAATGGACACAAGTGATAACGCAACTGAGTGCGCTCCCACCCGTTCTTAACATGAGTGTTTCATCCTTGAGCACGAGGGGGGCCGCATGCAGTTAAATTATCGAGTCTATCATCTGGATGCGCGGGGCGTGACCAAGTCTCTGCATAACTTCATGGCGGCAGATGACGCACACGCTTGCGAAACAGCAGCAGTCTTTATGGGGCAAAGTGAGTGGCCGGGTATCGAACTGTGGGAAAGTATCCGAAAGGTCCATTGCCAGGGCTTGCAGCCGTAATGCCTAAAATTCTCTGCTCGCGCCTAAAGCAGTCCGCTCGGGTCGGAGACGGTTGGTTTTGACCGCTTTTGGGTCGCGGCCCTTTCCTCTTTGGTCATCGTCCACCGAACGCCTTCGCGCGTCTTGCAGGCTGCCTTCGCCGCCTCCGGGTCGCTGCCATTCTCACCGAGCCATGTCGTCCAGTCCTCGGGTGCCAAGAATGCGGGCATGCGGTCGGACTCAGCGTGTTCCGTTGAGAGTGTGCGGATCAACGAGTTGGCGGGCACCGTCACCAGCACGCAGGCGAGGAACGGTGAGATGTCGGGCGGCGTGAAGCTGTCGAAAATGAAGGCAGCGCCGGTCATGTAGTCGGGCACTGGGTCAATAGTCCATTGCTCGGTCTTGCTCGGTGCGACTTGCTTGCCCTCGTTGAAGGTCCGCATTAGCACGATACCACGTTGGCCGGTCAGGAACGGGCGCTTAAAGGTCTTAAGCTCGTCCATCGTTTCCGAGCGCGCATGGATCGGTTGCGGGATTTTCCAGTTCTTGGGATGAGGGAACCCCCAACGCATCGGCACCACCTTGCGCCGCTGCTCGGATGCGTCCCACAAGATGACATTGAGCGGGCCCATTACCTTGAGCGTCACCGGCTCGTCGTTCGCGCGCCCCGCGCCCGCCCGGTCAAGGGGTTGGGAAAAGGCGACCACCTCTGCCCAAGACGCCATCGCTGTAAATTTCCCGCACACGCTTTAGAACTCGCCAGACTGTCTGGCGGAAATATACACACTCACGCGGCGCTTACAGCCCCGGCAATAGAAGCCCGGCACGGTACAGTCCAGAGGCAACCCCTTGGCCGAGGGCTTTCTCTCGCATAACCCATAAGCCCATTCCGAGTGCGGGCGGCTGCAACGCTGACAGGTGATACGCAGCACCAGACCCGCCCACATAGCCTGCTCAACCGTTTCAATCTCTCCACGATAGCGCTTCGTCGACATTCAACCCCCGCTCGGGCGGCGACCAGTCCAGATCGGGAAACAGAATCCGCCACGGCTCCCGCGCGTGCTTTCGCCACGCTTCTGGCACCTCGTTGACCTTATAGCTGCGGTCTGGCTCGACGGGCTGGCGTTCGCTGGTGCTATGGCCGTCAGATCGGCGCGCCGGGTCGGGAATAAAATGAGGGTCACGACGGCGGCGCATTACGCCCCCGCAGCGACTCGCATGCTCGCACCCTTGGTATTTCGCAGCGCCTGCGCCCGGCGATAAGCGTCTGCCTCCAACGCGACATGCCCTTTCAGCCTACCGTCAACAGCTTGCCGCATTAGGTCATACTGCGCGTCGCGCGGCTTGATGCAGGTGGAATGGATCGGCTCAGGACTACATTCCGGGCGCTCGACGTCGATTAGGACTAAACGCCAGCCATGCTCCTCGCCCTCGAACCGATAGGAATATCCGCATCGGCAGGCTATCTGCGCGAATGCCTGTTCCACATTTCGCGCGATATGCAGCGGCTCCTGACCTGCCTCCAGTTCCTCGACAAAGACCACGTACATGCTCGTTCTCCCTCCAAATTAGCGCGAGAACAAACAGAGAACGATTCCGACCAAGAGTCCAGCCGCTAAGGATTGTGGCCATCGCGTGCGGGACATCTACGCGCCGGTAGGCGGTTCAATTTTATCGACAGCCAACAGGATGCCATTCGCCGTACCGCAATCGCGACACTTCCACCATCTGCCAACTTTGATTTCGTGAGACCAAAGGACTATCCCGCCATCACAGTCAGCCTGAACGCAAGCAATCCGTTCTTGCTTAGGAACCCAAACGACTTGGTTATCGCCAGCACCATACTCGATCCGGTACTCCACGTTGCACGCAAAGCAGCGGGTATTGATTTCTGTCTTTCCGTCAGGTAGCCGCCGAGTTATCGGGCGCTTGCATTCTTCGTTGGCGCACTCTCGTAGCGAGGCAGTTTGGGAGAACACTGCATTCCAAATACGCGAAGCCAGGACTTTATCCAAAACCTCGACAACAGTTTCGCAGCGCTGGCGCAGCTTTTCATAGTCATGAAGGTGCCCCGACCTGGCTCGCTCAATCGTTGGCATGTGAAGGTATGAGCCAAGGGCATCGTAATGGTCCTTGAGATTTTTCAATGTTAGGGGCGTCTCGGTCCCCATTGTCTTCATTGCCTCGGATGGGGCTCGAAGGCCGACCTCTGTCTCTCGTCCCGCAGAAACCGTACACGCAAAGTCCAAAGTTGGATCAATTTGCAGAAGCAGGCCCATGAACTGGCGAGGCTGCCAAATGCTCAAATGCTCTGGCGGAATATCATCGATAATTGCCATGGCGCGGTCATATACGAGGGCCTCCAGCCCGCCCCTTAATTCCAGAGCGGCGTATCGAAGGTGGGTTTCGCCGCCCGCTACTATTTCTTGCTTGGCGCGGGTCAAAGCTTCACGGGCCTCCCACCGAAAATCATACGACGGAAGTACCATGTTATCCGCCTTGCGACCGGGCTGCCCGCAATTCCCGTTTCACTGACTCGGCTAACCGCACACTAAACCGGCACTGGTCGGACGTCAGTAGGACTGCACCCTGGAAGCGAAAGCAAACCCGCCGCAGCCTTCCGGGTCGGGCGTAATCACGAACCATTTCCTCTCGAAATACCTCAACTGTGCTTAATCGGAACCGCCGTGTCGCTCGCGGTGCAATCTGCGCCGGATACTTAACGACTTCTGGATGAATCTCGGTTCCCGGTATCGGTATCGCGTAAGCGTCAAGTGGGTTCACCTGCCCATATTCGCCAGAAAGTGGTACCCGCCAATTGAAAAATCCCCAGTCTATCCAAAGCGGCAATTGCCCTTTGTTGGTTATATCAACCACGAGGTAGCGAGGAGGGTTATTCTGGTCGATACCCGTTCCCATTACGCGAACAATCGACGCCACAGCGCGCAATCTCGTTCGATTCGTGCGATGGGTCGCCCAAGCAATGCCTAGCGACACGACCACCGCGGCAATCGTTGCAAGCGCAGTTAGGGCTTGAATTGTGAATTGGTGAGCGCTGGAAAATGCCTCCAACCGATCCAAAGAAATTGCGAGCGACAGGCCAATCATCCGCTAGACTTCATGAAGCGAACGCCAAAAACAAATTAGCGAGACAGATTAAACTTATGACTGCGAGGCCGACCATGGCGAACCAAATTGGAGCATTCGCTTGCACTTTCATTTCGGTATAAGTGCCGTCACGCGGCATCTCGAAACCCGGTACTATCGCAGCCTTGATGACGTTAAGTTCCCTTTGAACGCCTATCGCAAAGTCTCGCTGCATAAGTGTTAGCTGTAGGCCAACTGTCCTTACCGCGACATAGACGATACCAAAGAGCGCGACGACAATCGTCTCCAGGCGATTATGAAGCCCCATGAAAACAATCCCAACGACGGCAACATAGAACAATTGAACCACGGTGCGCCAAGTATTCCTCCACATGTTATCCCCCCCGTGTGTGGCGCAAGGAAGTCATCACTTGGTCTGGCGCGATGGGTGTCATTTCTTCGTCGACACTCGGTGGAAAGCCTGCAGGACACCCGCGAGGAACTGCTTCGCTGTTATCTGATCTGACTTTATCTGATGCTGAAGTCTTGCGGCGTCGTCCGCCGAAATACTCATGCCGTAACCATCATGCGCGGTGGCTCGGTCTAAATACATGACGTTTTTGAACCGGCTGACACCTATCTGGTTCACTTGCAGTCCGGTTATGCCCACAAGATAGACCAGCGCGGAGGTTCGCTGGCTCTCTGACATCGTATATGCGGTGACACACAAGAAACTGCATTGCGCGCCTCCCTTTTCCGGCATGAGTTTGCATTCAAGCGGCGCATTATCAATCATCGTCGCGGCCATCCGATTGACCGTACTTTCGACGTTCCGCATTTTGTGCGTTTGGCAAGTCTCAGATGCCAGCACGACGTTAGAATGCCCGCAATATGCGAGCGCGCTGAATAGCAAGGCTCCGAGATGCGCGGGCTTTCCCATTGTCAGCGATGCCTACCGTATCGATTGCTGGTTCGTGGGTTTGTGTAATGGCCGCTACGATGAGACGATCCACCGATGGCACCGCGATAGGAGCCGCCGTGGCTAGAGGTGTGGTGCCCACCGCCGTAATAGACGCGGCCAGAGCCATGGCCGCCGCCATGCCCAAAACCTCGAGCTTCCGAAGGTCCGGTCACCGCCAGCGCCGACAGCAGGGCCGCAACAATCAATCTCATCGCCATACAGCCCCCCCCCGAACGGCTGAAGGTTAGCATCAAATCCGCCTTGGCGTTGGCGCTGAAACTGACATCCTGTCACTGGCGAGGTGCCGCTTTGGTATTGTTGCGCTCTAGCGGCGCGACTTGACCTTTAGCGCCGCATCCACGAGCCGCCGTATGGCCTCTGGTCGACTGGGCTTATCTTCCTGGCCGCCAGCCCAGCGGTCGACATCGGCAAGCGCCTCGTCGTGAAGCCGGACGCCTATCAGAGTGCCGGTGCCCGTCGTTTTGGGCCTCCCCCGAGATTTTTTGATAACACGAATTGACTTCTTCATGGAATTAGTGTTATCACTAATTCGGGCCGATGGGAAGCGCCAACTTCCCATCAGCCCTAACCGGCAGCAGGAGTGACCCATGCCACAGGCTAACCGCAGAATTACCACGCATTCGATGTTGGACGCCATCGCGCCCAATCGCACGCGCTTCACCGTCATCACCAATCTAGCCCCGGCCCGCAGCGCGACGATGGCGCTGATCGACCGGCTCGCCGCCGACCTCGCGGCCAAGGGCCCGGTATTCCCCAAAGCCCCGAAAGAGCAGCGCAACCCCTACGCGACAAGCTGGGGCAAAGTTATCGACCAACCGAAGTTCACGGCCTGGGCGATGCAGCAGGTTGCCGCTCGACGCGAGAGGGCCGATAGCTGACACCCGTACGGCCCACGATGCGCGCCGGGCCGCCCATCGACTTTGCTGCCCAAAAACAGCCCGCAACTAGACGACCACCACCAACCCACCAAAGGACGAAACCCATGCTTCAAGCAATCGCCGCCACCGCCGCCACTCAAGTCAAGCCGATTGACGTCCTCCAGGCCCGCGTCATCCAGGCGCGCGCAGCGGCATCAATGCTGCAGGGCCTCTACAGTGATAGGAGCGCGAGCGACCGGGCCGCAGGCGAACACCCCATGTCGGCGCAATGCATCAGCGACGCCCTGTGGGCCATCGGGGAACTGCTGGATCAGGCTTGCGGCGCGAGCGACGCCTTCATGGCTGCGGAGGGCGCGGCCAGCTAAGTCCGCCCACAGGTACGTTGCGATGCGTGTCCATTACGTTCTTGCGTCGGTTTCGCAGCGCGAGCATAAATCCTGATAAGGGTGATTGTCGCGCCTAGAGCGCATCACCACAAATCCTACATAAGCAATCTGCTCGAATGGGGCAGGGTCTATTGGCCCTGCCCTTAGTCTTTTCACACGACGCCGATACTGCGCCATCTCGCACGCGCGTGACGCTCGCCAAATGCTGGCAGGCGCACTGTCCGCAGCGCGCAGTAGAAGCCTGCCATCCACCTAATTACCCGATGCCAAGAATGGTCTTGGCTCCCCAAAGCGACGGGGTTCAGTCGCGCCTATGAGGTCCGCATGTCCGCCGTTTTCCGCACGCCTGAAGCTGCCAAGTATCTTGGCATGGCCGTATCCACCTTGACTAAAACGCGCCTTAAGGGCGGTCCCGACTGTCCGCCATTCGTATCCCTGTCTCAGAGGTCGGTCGGATACCTCGTCAGTGACCTCGACACCTGGCTCGCCGGGCGTCGTCGCGCTTCCACGAGTGACACTGGCGGCGCGCTCATTGCTGCATGACCGCTGCAGTGAAAAACCCCAGAACGCTCTCGCGGAGCCTCTGGGGTCAAAACACATCATCAATAATTTGGACTTAGCCCTATGAACCTATGCAATCGAGTATCCCCCAACAATGGGGATTTTTTCAGTTCATTCATTCCTGCAACGGCAGGCCCGATCAGCCGTGTCGCCCGCCACATCTTGGGCTGCATCGCGGTATCGGTGTCGCTCGGCTTCGTGATTGTCGCTGTGGCGATGGTCGGTGGCGCACTATGAGCGGCCCCGATACAGGAACCGTCACGCACATTCGCTTTCGGCTGGATGGGCAGGAGCGTCAGAGGAAAGGCCGTGAGGCTTGGGCACTGGCGGAATTGGTCAAGGCCGGTCCTGATGGATGCACGCCTATCACGCATCCTGGGCCGCGCTGGAGCGGGTACGTCCTCAACCTGCGTAAGCTGGGCGTCAATATCGAAACTGTGACGGAAAAGCATGGCGGCACGTATGCGGGTCATCACGCCCGCTACGTCCTGCGCTCGCCAATTGAGGTCATCGAGACACAGTTCGCGCCCGCCGCGCTGGCGACAATGCGCGAGGCCGCGTAATGGGCAGCTTTCATTGGAAATGCGGTGATGTGGTTCTGCAGACGCAGATGAAGGTCGCAGTTTGCCATGCAGATTGGGGCGGCATTGAAATCCGGCAGGAGGCGTTCGAGCCGGGTGATGAGGATGAGGTAATCGAACTGAGCCCGATGGGTGCCCTTCAAATCGCATGGCGGCTAATTCAGGTGGCGAACTTCGTTGGATTGCCCACACCACCGCGTGACTTGATGGTCGCGTCCGACATGGGGCCATCTGCCCCGATGCCGTGCCCTGCCGTGCTGGAGGCTGCATGAGCAACAAGCTGAACGCAGAGGCCCTGGCTGCCTCAATCCGCGCCCATTGGGCCACGCGCGGGCACACCGCTCGCGTGTGGGTCCAGCAGGAGCGGGCAAACGCCAGCCCGACCGACAAGCGCCTGATCTGGGTGGTCCGCAGCGCTCTGGTTGGCGGGATGCCGCCTCGGCTGGGCATCAAAACCGCTTCTGGAGTCCAGCGGGACTCAGCCAGCCCGTTCTCGGACAGGCCGCGTGTGGGACAGAGGCCAATTCCGGGTGAGTCTGTACGGCTCTCTAAAGGCGCGTGGCGCGCATTTGACAGGAGGGCCGCGTAATGGCGATGCCAAAAGTTCGGCTCAAGCCTTTCACGATGGTCAGGCGGTCAATCTGGGACTCGCGTCGTTTCGGCGCGCTCCCGGATGACCCCACCCGCTTCCTGTATCTGTACCTGCTGACATGCCAGCACCAGACAGGCACCGGCTGCTTCATGGCGAAGGAGGCATATGTTCTGGGCGACCTCGCAAAGCCAGGGACTGACTGGACCGCGCAGACCCTAGCAGCGCGGAAGCAGGCGCTGGTCGATGCTGGCTTAATCTTCTCCGACGAGCAGACCGGCGAAATCCTTATTGCGGGGTGGTGGAACAACAACGGCCCGTCCAATGGCGATTGGTATAAGGGCGCGCAGCGGCAATGCGAGGTCATCGAGTCTGAGAGCCTGCGTAATGCCGCGCTGGACGCCCTGGAGGCGTTCAGGGAAGCGGCAGCGGTGGCGCGCGGGATGCCCGTAGGGCCGGTCGCTCGTCGCCCAGCCCACGCCGTGTCCCCGCAGGACCGTATTCAAGCCCTGACAACCCGCATCGGAGACGGCCCATGACCAATGACACCGTGTGCACACCATCTCGACACCCTGTGCACATACTAGAAACGGATACGGATACTGGAAACGTAGACGTAGACGCAAACAGAGACGCACACGGAAACCCAAACGGGAAAGGGGATACGCAAGGGGAAAGGGGGCTTAGGAGTGAGGAGCCCGGTTCGCCTGCGGAGCCCACGCTAGCCGCAGCGCAACCACGGTTCGGAGACCGCGAACAGTTTAGTGAAGTCAAACCCACAGACCCCGACCGCGAGGGGTTTGTGGAAGTCATTCCGGCCTCGGCCCCCCGAGACCGCCATGAGTTTTGCACAGTCATTGCGGCTATCGGGAGCCACGAGACCGCGCAGAGTTCTTGCCAGTCATTTCTCCTGTTGCGGGCTGGAGGTGGGCTGTGAACAACCTCGTCGCTGGTCACCAGCAGGCCCTCTGGAACAGTTGCGAGGGCTACTTCAAGGCTGCGCTGGAGTACGAGCATCGCCCCATCACGTTGGAGATGGTCCACCAGGAATATATGGCGGGACGGTTCGACATTCTGCGCGGCATTCGCAGCGCACTGCTTGTCGATTTCACGACTGTCGACGGCCAACTTCATTTGCACTGCTACCTCGGCGGCGGCGAACTCTCCGAGATGGTGGGCGTGCTGTTCCCCAGGGCTGAAAGCATGGCACGCCACATTGGTTGCCACTCGGTCTTGATTGATGGACGCCGGGGCTGGGCTCGTGCGCTGCGCCACCGTGGTTATTCCACCATCGAGAAAGGCGACGGCTGGTGGCTGGTCGCCAAGCAGCTATTTCCCAAATCCTTAAAAGAGCGAACCAAACCCATGTCAGCCGTCAACTACAGCGTCAGCCCATCCTTCGTGGCAATAGCTACGGACACGCTTTTCACCGATGCGGGAGATTGGTTCCCTTATTCGCTCACACCGAAAGCGGCCTTCATCCCCCATCTCGACGCCGTCATCACGGGCACGGCGTTCTCCTCTATGACGACGAACTGCTTCAATCACGCCCTCACGGCTCCGGCGCGCGACATCTTGGAATTGCGAGAGCAACTCCCAGCGATTTGCAAACAGACTTTCCAGGAGGCGCTGGCGTTCGGGCGGACCTTGCACCCACCGGAGGAGGATTTCTCCTGGACTGAGTCCTGCGCCGTATCACTGTTTGGCTGGAGCCGGGAGCATAGGCGGCTGGTGGGCCTGCGCTTTGCGTATGAATGCGACTTTGAGCCCAGGCTGATCTTCGACGGGGTGTACACGCACCCCCACATGCCGGACTGCGCCAGCAGCATCACACCCGAAACCATCGAGAGCCTGTGCGACATCACACGGCAGCAGCAGGAGCATGAAATGCGCCTGACGCCAACCGACCGAAATGCGATAGGTGGCGACATTCTGCTGTATCAACTGCGGGCCACGCCACAGGGCCGAGTCATCAGTAGCGTCGAGCGCGTCCATCGCTTCTCGACCTATGACGAGGATATGGGTATTATTCGGAAGAAGCACGCTTGCGCGGCGGCGTGAGGAGCTTTGAGTTCACCGAAGCCGCCCGCTGGCGCTTTGCCCGCGTTGCTGGGCGAGCCTTCGCCCACCAGTCTCTTAGGGCAGCGCCCGCGAACGCGCCGCAGATCGGCGCAACAACGTCGAACAGGATTCTAGACATTGCGTCTCCCCGTGGTGGCACCAAACTGCGGGCACCGCCGCCCGTGCGTATCGTTTTTCTAATGCACGGTATTGGACTGTGCGTGAATCAGGACTGCTATGCCTTGTAAAAGCGTTGAGATGGCAGTCAGCACAGCCGCATATTTGTTCCACCAGGACTGCTCCATAGCCGTTGAAACAATATCCAGATCGCCGTTGAAGAACCCGCCCTTCGATAACGGACTTCCTCTCTTAACAGTAATCGAGGATGCCTTTAGCCACAGTCCAGCGGCAATAAACGCCACTACAACGGCAACACCGGATACCACTTGTTCCATGCGCTCATTCCCTATTTTGGCGTGCACAACGCATTAACGTGAATGGGGCCGCCCGTCGTCGCAGCAGCGAACTCCCTGGCTTTCTCACAAGCCGCCTGCGTCGTAAAATCATGCAGGGCCACGCTGCTCGTGCCCGGAGCGTATGCATACAGAATCACCACCAACACCCACATCGCTCACCCTCCCTACTTACCCTTGATTGAAATGACCTTGCCGGATTGACCCGGCGTCGTGCAGTAGCGCGCCCAAGCGTTCATAAGCTGCTTGCGCTTGTCAAAAATGTCGCCACGACGATACGCGGCCTCGGTCTCGTCGCCGACGACATGAGCCAAGGCAGCCTCAGCTACCGAACCCGGAAACGCCGTCTGCTCCTCGATATAATCCCTGAACGTCGAGCGGAAACCATGGACCGTGAGGTCATCCCGCCCCATTCGCTCCAGCACCTTCAGCATTGCCATATTCGAGAGCGGCTTTTTCGGCTTGAGGCCGGGGAAAATATAGCCGGTGCCGCCCGTAACCTTGTGTTGGTGCCGCAGAATTTTCATTGCGGCGGCAGGCAACGGCACCCGATGCTCACGCCCGCCCTTCATCCTCTCCCCCGGTGCTGTCCAAACAGCGCCGGTCATATCAACCTCGGGCCATTGGCTGCAGGTTGCTTCAGTCGTGCGAGCCACCGTCAGAATTGTAAATGCCAATGCCTGCGCGCCCGTGCCGTCCTCCTCCGACAGCAAGGCAAAGAAGCTCGGCAACTCAGCGTAAGGCAGCGCCGCATGATGTTTGACCGCTCTGACGGTGGACTTTGCCGGGAACACTTTGTCGAGCTTGCCCTTCCAGGCTGCCGGGTTCACACCAGAGCGATAGTCGCGCATTTCGGCCCAATCCAAGATGGCCTCGATACGGCCCCTCACCCGCGCGGCAGTTTCGGGGATTACCGTCCAAATGGGCTCCAGCACCTTGATAACTAGCGCCCTATCTATGTCGCTCACCGGAAGGCTGCCCAGCGTAGGCATGACATGGGCCTCTAGCGTCGCGTGCCATTGTTTCGCGTGCTTGGCGTTCTTCCATTTGTCCTGGTGCGCCGCGAGATACGTCTTGGCGCATTCCCGGAATGTAATTGACCTCGCATCCTCGACGCGCTGTGCCACGCGCGCAGCCTCGCGGGCCTCGATGGGGTCGATGGCGCGGCCCTTGAGGCTTCGGGCCTCCTCGGCCAGCTTGCGGGCAGTAACGAGCGACACGCCGGGATATGAGCCAAGCCCCATTTCCCGCGCCTTGCGATTAAGCATGTAGCGGAAAACCCAACTGGACGCGGTCGTCTTGCTGCTTTTCGACCCCTTAGATACGCGCAGGTAGAGCCCATCAGAGTCTAAGTGGAGGCCCGGCTTTTTGGCCGCGCGCCCCGCCCGCTCCGGCGTCAGCTTCTTGCTACGAGCCATGGCTTCTGTCCCACAAACCTTCCCACAAATCACTTGGGTATAGGGAGGAACCTAGGGGAAAGGCCCGGAACTGGGAAGAAAGATAAATCAACATTTTCGGCCCTAAACTGCGGGTCTCGGGAACGCCTCGGAACCTAGAGGCAATTCCCGGAACGCAGGTTTGGCGGACGGGGTGGGATTCGAACCCACGATACCCTTGCAGGTATGCCGCATTTCGAGTGCGGTGCCATCGACCACTCGACCACCCGTCCATTTCCGGTGATAAGGGAGCCAAAGAGCAATGGCAAGGCGTTTTAAGCACGTGAATCCATAGACTTATTCCGTACCAACCCGCCATGCCAAAGTGATCTGGCCGCCCAGGCGCGGCCCCAACAGCCGCCCAACCTGTTCGATACCCGCCGCAAAACCATAAGGCGGGTTGATAACCAGCAGTCCGGCGCAAGCCAGCTTGCCTTCCGGCGCAGCCACCTGTGTGTCGATGGTCATGGCCTTGGCGATCCCGCCGGCCAGCACCTCGGCGGTGAAGGCATCGGCCTCGGCGCGAGACTTGATGGGATACCAGATCAGGAAGATGCCGGTGGCGAACTTGCGATACGCTTCGCGGGCCGCTTGCGCGAGGGTGGAAAATTCGTCCGGCGATTCAAACGGCGGGTCGATCAGCACCAGCCCGCGCCGCGATGGCGGGGGCTGCAGCTTCACGGTGCGTGCGTAACCGTCCGCCAGTTCGACGGTGCAATTGCGGTAAGGCTCAAGGGTTTTTTCCAGTGCGGCAAATTCCCCGGGATGTTTCTCGATTGCGGTCAGCCGGTCCTGTGGCCGCAGCAATTTGGCGGCGATCAGCGGCGAGCCGGGATAGGCTGCGCGCTCCCCGGCAAAGGACAGATAGGTTGACAATGCCTCGGGCATTTCTCCCGTCAAATCCGCCAGCCGCACAATGCCGCCTTGCGCTTCTCCCGTCTTGGCCGCTTCGATTCCGGCCAGGTCGTAACTGCCGCGCCCGGCATGACTGTCTATCACCGCAAACGGCGTGTCCTTCTTGCGCAGATGCAGCAGGATCGCCACCAGCGCGAGATGCTTCACCACATCGGCGAAATTGCCCGCATGATAGCCGTGGCGGTAATTCACTCGCAGAACACCCGCACTTTGGTGTTCTCGTTATTCACATCCACCGTCAGCTCGCGCAACTGTTCCACCAGCTCCTCCAGGTTTTGCGGCGTGAGATTGTTGATGTCGAAGGGAATGCCTTCCTTGCGCAGGGCGTTGTTGACCTCTTCCCGCGCCGAGGCCGGAATGACCCCGGTCAGCCGGACACCGGCGCGCAGCAATTGCATGGGCACGCGCACATTGACCTTGGTGGGACCTGCCATCGGATCGATCGTGTCCACCAGCACGCGCAGATATTTGACCTTGTCGCTTTCCGCCATCACGGTCGCGCCCAGGCCACCCCGCTCCAGCGCGGCGATCAGGCGTTCGGCTTCCTCGGCGGTGAGCTTGCCCTGGGCCAGCATGTCCAGGATCTGGCGGCGATTGTCGTTCATTTGGAAACCTCTCAATTCACTTTGACAAAGACGCGGGTATTGGAATTTTCGACTTCTACTTTGGTGCCATGGAACGCCGCCAGCAGGCCAAGCGCGGCGCGAATGGAGGACCAGAAACGCACTCCGAAAACCACCGCGGCGACAAACAGGAACGGCAGCGCCAGTACCACCAGCGGCAGCAGCAACAGCCATAGCAGGAACAGCGGCAGCCACAGCCTTATGCCGAAGCGCCAACCCTTGGGCTTCACATGCAAGGTCGCGGTGAGCGGGGGAAGGATTTCGCCTCTCATTTTTCCTCCAGTTGGCGGATGGCTTCGGCGGCCGTGATCTCGCCGCGCTGCAGCCGGTCCAGAATATCGCCGCGGGTAGACGCCAGCGGCGCCGGATTGTTGTCGACGAATTCCAACTGGCCGGCGATGCGGTTCAGCCGCGCCTTGACGGTGGGATAGCTGACGCCGAACACCTGCTCCATTTCCTTGATCGAGCCATGGCTCTTGAGAAAGGCAGCGACAAAGATCTGGTCTTCCATGGTCAGCCGCGCCAGTTGCGGCAGCTCGAAAGCGCCCTCCAGGACGATGTCGCCCATCCGCACCCGCTCCACCACCAGGGGGGCCCCTTGGGTGAGCTTTGTCAGTTCCTGCCAGTCTTTGCTTGGTCTTGGGGTCTCGGCCATCGAGGCGTCCTGCTTGACGCCACAGAGATACTTGAGAAAATCAATTTTTCAAGCAAGAAAAATTGATTTTATCAACATTTTATGCACGTTATTGAATTTATTGGGATATTTTCTCCAGCGACAGGTCCTTGGTCTTCGGACCGAAAATGCCGATCACCATCGCCACCGCACCCATGCAGCCTGCGATGAAAACGAACACGCCGGGGGCGCCGAAGCCTTTCAAGATCGCCGCGATGACGAAGGCGCTGAACATGGTCGACAGCCGCGAAAAAGAATAGACGAAGCCCACGGCCTGCGCCCGCACCCGGGTGGGAAACAGTTCCGGCTGATAGCCGTGATAGGCAAAGGAGAAAATATTGCTGGCCAGGGTCAGCGCCAGGCCGCAGGCAATCACGGCGAACATGCCGTGCGCCTGGGTGAAGGCCAGGCCGCCGGCGGCAATGGCAAGCGCCGCGCCCGCCACCACCCATTTGCGCTCGATGCGGTCGGTGAACAACAGACCCAGCGCCGGTCCGAACGGCGCCGCGATGGCAATAAGGAAGGTGTAACCCAGGCTTTTGGTCACTTCGATACCGCTGGCAATCAACAAGGTCGGCACCCAGGAGGCAAAGCCGTAAAAACCCGCCGCCTGAACGATATTGAAGACGATCAGCATGACGGTGCGGCCCAGATAGGGCGGCTTCCATATCTCGCGGAAACGCCCCCTGCCCTGTTGCACAGGATGTGAAGCGGGCTCCGCCAGTTGCGCGCCTTCCAGCCTGGCTTCGACTTCCCAGGCTTCGACAATCGCATCGGCTTCGGCGGACCGCCCATGTTGCGCCAGCCAGCGCGGGCTTTCCGGCAGCCGGGCGCGCACGAACCATGCCAGCAGCGCCCCGACCGATCCCGCCATCACCACAAAACGCCAGCCATCCAGCCCGAACAGCGTGCGCGGCACCAGCAGCCAGCCCAGCAAGGCCACCACCGGAATGGCGGCGAACTGGATGATGTTGGCATAGGCAAAGGCGCGGCCCCGCACCCGCGGCGGCGCCAGCTCG
>Ga0068871_100000546_pt1 | contig 25683 bp, 21 predicted proteins | sample KBSMisM72_FD_72750 | JGI IMG/M metagenome (GOLD analysis project Ga0068871, IMG submission 72750) | Miscanthus rhizosphere microbial communities from Kellogg Biological Station, Michigan, USA - KBS Miscanthus M7-2 | ecosystem: Host-associated > Plants > Roots > Rhizosphere > Soil ...
GTCGCGTTCCACGGCGTCGGCGGATAGGGATGATAGTTGGCAATCTTGCCGTCGCGAATGACGACGTGGTGTGACAATACCCCGCGCACCGCTTCGTGGAATCCGCAAGCAATCGCCTCATCAGGAACCTGAAAGTTCGACCAGGTCTTGGTGCGGCCGGCGTGCAGATCTTCCATTGCCTTCTGGGCGAAGTGCAGAGCGCAACCCGCAGCATAGGCCTGAAAGTAAGTGCGCGCTCGGTCGCGCTCGATGGCGTTACTCCATTGCGGAACCTTCCACTCAAACTGGGCCTCGGGCAAGGAAACCGTCTTTGGGAGATTGATCTGAACACTGTTACCGGTCGCTTTCACGTAGCCGATGTCAACCAAGCCCGCTAGCGCCGTGGCCCACAGCCGGGCAATCGGTCCACCGCCGGTATCGAGGGGAAGATATTCGCCGTTGTAATACCAGCGCGGGCACATCACCCAGGAATAATTGCCGGTAAAGTCGCGCTTCTGAGGATGCGGAATCGTGGTCTGGTTCCAGGGATGGCGCTTGTCGACGGGATTCCCGAGAGGGTCCTGGCGGACGAAAACTTCGCCACTATCTTCCCAATCGTCGTAGAAGGAATGGCCCAGCAAAATACGGATGCCGAGATTAATTTCCACCAAGTCGGTAGTTACCAGCTTTCCGTCGATTACGATACCGGGGGTGACAAACATCGCCCGCCCCCATTCAGACATATTTTGGTAGGTGTAGTCGCACACCTTTGGGTCGTTGAATGAACCCCAACAAGCCAGCAAAATCCGCCGTTGCCCTACCTTCTCGTATCCCGGCAAAGCCTCATACATGAAATCGAAGAGGTCGTCGTGCAGAGGCACGACTTTCTTCATGAACTCCACGTACTTCATAAGCCGGACGAGGTAATCGGTAAATAATTGCTGAGTTGGAACTGTGCCAACGCCACCGGGATAGAGAGTCGACGGATGCACGTGGCGGCCTTCCATTAGGCAGAACATTTCACGGGTCATGCGACTCATCACCAAGGCTTCGCGATAGAACTCGCCCGTGAACGGATTCAGTGACCTCATGATGTCGCTGATTTTTTTGTAGCCGTGAGTCCTGGCATGCGGCGCATCTTTCTTCTGCGCCTTCTCCCAGACACTAGGATTAGTCTCCTTGACCATCTTTTCGCAGAAATCCACGCCGACCAGATTGTCCTGAAAGATGTTGTGATCGAACATGTATTCGGCGGCCTCGCCAAGATTGACGATCCACTCGCCCAAATCTGGAGGGCGGCAACCGAACGCCATGTTCTGCGCATAAGTCGCGCAGGTGGCATGGTTATCGCCGCAGATACCGCAGATGCGGCTGGTAATGAAGTGAGCGTCGCGGGGATCTTTCCCCTTCATAAAAATGCTGTAGCCGCGAAAAATGGAAGAGGTGCTGTGGCACTCCGCAACCTGTTTGTTTTCGAAGTCGATTTTGGTAAAGATTCCCAGTGATCCGACGATGCGGGTGATCGGGTCCCAATTCATCTCTACCAGGTTGCGTTTGCCGGATGGAGTTTGTGGCACCGCTTGGGTCGTCGTTCCCATCGAAATTTCTCCTCTTTAGATTCCGGAAGTCTTTAGACCGGGCGCCGGTTTCGAACCGGGGCGATGTAGGTTCTCGGCTGATAGCCGGTTGTTAGCTCACCCTTGCGATGCCGCCACTTGGGCTCTTTGTTGAGGGCGTTGTTAGTGACCTCACGCAAGGCGCGAATCATCTTTCCGTAAGAGCCGGACAAGACGGTTGAAAGGCGCGCGCCGGGAGGCTCATCCATGAAAGGCATGGCTTTGTCCGGAAAACCCGGCATGGTGCAGGCAATGCAGATTCCGCCCACGTTGGGGCACCCTCCAATGCCACGCATCCAGCCGCGCTTGGTGACGTTGCAATTGACTACCGGGCCCCAGCAGCCCAACTTCACGATGCACTTGGGGGATCCGTACTCGAGGGCGAAATCTCCTTGCTCGTAGTAGCCGGCCCGGTCGCAACCTTCGTGGACGGTCTTTCCGAAAAGCCAGGTGGGGCGAAGTTGGTCGTCAAGCGGAATTACAGGGGCCATTCCCGCCGCCATGTAGACCAGGTACAGCAGCGTCTCCGTCATGTTGTCAGGCTGCACCGGACAGCCAGGGACATTGACGATGGGAAATCCGCCAGCCGAGCGGAAGTCCCAGCCAAGATAATCGGCCAAGCCCATGGCTCCGGTGGGATTGCCGGCCATCGCATGAATGCCCCCGTAGGTTGCACAGGTTCCGGCAGCAACGACAGCCAGCGCCTTGGGAGCCAGACGGTCGATCCATTCGGTCGTCTTTATCGGCTGGCCGCTAATCGGGTCGGTTCCCTGCGCCGCCCAGTAGCCTTCCGCTTTGATCTTTTCGTTGGGGATGGAGCCTTCCACCACAAATACGAACGGATCGAGACGACCAGCTTCAGCCTCGTAAAAAAACTTCATGAAGTCGTCACCGTTCTCGTAGGCGAGCACCGGGTTGTGCAGGGCGACTTTAGGAAGCCCCGGGATCGCCCCCAGAATCAGATCCTCAATGCTGGGCTGCTCCGCGGCCGTCACTGACACGGAATCTCCGTCGCAACTAAGACCTGCAGTCAGCCAGACAACGTGAACCTCACTGGGCGTGGAACGCTTCGGCGAAGTTTTCCCCATGGAGATAGGTTGGGAAGGCATTAGTTTCTCCTAGCTGGCCCATGGACTGGGGTGCCAGTCGCATGACCCGAAAGTTGGCGCGAGGGAGTTACCGAGTAAGAGAGAGGGCAACAGTTAGGGTGTAGAACCGCTCGGAAGCGACGTGCTGGAGGGCCGGACTTCATGCGCCTCGAGTTGCCAGCTTGCGCTGACTTTACAGAAACAGAACCGAAAAAGAGAGGAATCTATTCGAGCCCTTCGCGAGGGCCGAATTAAACCCCGGGAGACGGGATTAGAGATGTCAGAAAATCGAGAGGGGGTTGCCCTGTTAACAAATTCGCGGCAGTTGTTCTCCGAATAGCGTATCTAGCACTCGGGTGCCACCAATTTCAGTTTTCATCAGAACCATTCCGGGATGTTCGGAAACCACTTCCCCGACAATGCAGGCGCCGGTTCCGTGTTGATGAATACGCATCCGCTCCAAAATCGCGCTGGCGGCATCCGGGGCCACAATTGCCAAAAGCTTTCCTTCATTGGCCACGAACAGTGGATCCAGACCGAGAATCTCACACGCGCCTTTGACCGTATCCCGCACGGGAATGGCGGTTTCATTCAGGCGAATTCCTACTTTCGAACGTGCAGCAATCTCATTAAGAGTGGTTGCCACCCCGCCGCGAGTAGGATCGCGCAAGGCATGAATGTTCGGGCTAGCCTCTAGCATGGCTGCTACTAGGCCGTGCAGGGCTGCCGTATCACTGCGAATCTCTCCTTCAAATTCCAGGTTCTCTCTTTGAGAGAGAATGGCCATACCGTGGTCCCCGATGTAACCGCTAAGTATTACGACATCTCCCGGACGTGCGTTGGCGGCCGAGATATTCACAGCGCCTTCGACCAGCCCAATGCCTGTAGTTGTGATAAATATCTTGTCCCCTTTACCACGATTGACGACCTTAGTATCGCCGGTAACCAACTGAACTCCCGCAGAAGCCGCCGCCCTCTGCATGGAGGTGACCACGCGCCGCAGTTCGTCCATGGTCAATCCTTCTTCCAGAATGAACGCAGCGGATAAATAGAGAGGCCGGGCGCCGCTCATCGCCAGATCGTTGACTGTCCCGTTAATCGCCAGATCACCAATATCGCCGCCGGCAAAGAAAATGGGGGTGACGACAAATGAGTCGGTAGTGAAGGCCAATCGCGATCCGCCGATTTCGAGCACCGCCTGATCGTCCAGACGCTCGAGAATAGGATTAGTGAAGGCAGGCAGGAACAGCTTTTCAATCAGTTCCGCCGTAAGTTTTCCTCCGCTGCCATGTCCGAGCACGACCTGCTTGTGGTCGAAAATCGGCGTGGGACAGACCGCACCAGGCATAGCGCTGCTCTTGCTCGACGGCTCGAGCGGATCTTGAACAACAACCGCGTCTATCTCTTTTGAGGACGGGCTCATGCCACTCCGCCTGGGGAAGGCGCCGCGATAGAAACGAGTTCCGGCTCCTTCTTTAAATGGCGCCCATAGGTGTAATAAGCGGCGCAAGAGCCTTCGGCGGAAACCATGGTCGCGCCCAGCGGATTCTGGGGAGTACAAAGCGTTCCGAAGGCGGTGCAGTCATGAGGCTTCTTGATACCACGCAAAATCTGGCCGCTGATGCAGATCTCAGGTTCCTTGGTATCGATCTCGCCTACATCAAACAGCCGTTCGGCGTCATGCTCGCGGAACTGGGAACGCAATTGAAGTCCACTTGCAGGAATGTTGCCAACTCCTCGCCACTTCCGGTCACTCACCTCGAAGACATCCTCTACCAATTTCTGGGCCGCACGGTTCCCCTCGCGTCCAAGTACCCGGGCATACTGGTTTTCCACGACATTGCGCCCTGCTTCGAGCAAGCGCACGGTCATCAATGTTCCCTGCAGAAGATCAAGGGGCTCGAAACCAGTAATGACAATTGGGACGTGGTAGCGCTCGGCGATCGGCTCGTAATCGCTGTAGCCGACGATCGTGCACACATGGCCTGGGCCAAGGAATCCCTGCACGCGATTTTGAGATGAATCCAAAATGAATGAGATGGCCGGCGGAACAAGCACATGCGAAACCAGCACCGAGACGTTCTTGATGCCTTCCTGGTGAGCCCGCCACACCAGCATGGCGTTCGCCGGAGCCGTGGTCTCGAAACCAATGGCAAAAAACACCACCATCTTGTCCGGATTGGCGCGTGCGATCTTGATGCAATCCAGCGGCGAGTAGACAATCCGCACGTCACCACCTTGCGATTTGATGGAAAATAAGTCACCTTCGGAGCCGGGAACACGTAGCATGTCACCAAAGGAGCAGAAAATAACCTCCTGCTGGCGCGCGATGGCGTGCGCCTTATCGATCATTTCGAGTGGTGTGACACATACCGGACAGCCCGGCCCGTGCACCAGCTCAATTCCCTCCGGCAGCAGGAAATCGATTCCGTGCTTCACGATGGAGTGGGTTTGGCCCCCGCACACCTCCATAATGACCCACGGCCGGGTTTGCACCTTGCGAATCTCGTTGACTACTTTTTGCGCGAGCTTTCCGTCGCGATATTCATCCAGATATTTCATTGCGGCTTACCTCCAGCGCGGGCTTCATCCACCTCCGGCGCATCCAGTTCGGAAAGCTGGTCCATTTGCTCGAGCAACTCGTAGGTGCGACGGGCTTCTTCTTCGTCAACCACGCTGATAGCGAAGCCGACGTGCACCAGAACATACTGGCCTATCTGAGCATCGGGGACATATTCCAGACAGGCCTCACGCACGATCCCGCCGAATTGCACGCGAGCCATTCGCATTCCCTGCCGCTCGAATTGCTCAATCACTCTACCGGGAATTGCCAGACACATAAGTATCTCCCCGTTGCAAAACTGCGTTTGCGATCGCTACCTGGCCCAATGCTATACCGCCATCATTTGCCGGTACCCGGGAGTGCAGGAAGACCTCAAAGCCGCAGCCTCGAAGATGTTCCACGCTACGTTCTGTTAAGTATTTGTTTTGAAAGACGCCACCGCTGAGGCAGACCTGTTTCAGGCCGCCACTTGCGCGAATTCGCCGGCACGTTTCCACGATGGCATCCACGACAGTGTTGTGAAACCGGGCGGAGATTACATCCAGCCGCTCGGATGCACGAAAGTCGCGCACGGTAGCCTGGATCGTAGAACGAAAATCGACTTCTTCAGAAGGAGAAATTTCAAACGGGTAGGAATTGTCGTCAGCGCCAGCCAGGCATTCCAGTTCGATCGCGGCTTGTCCTTCAAAGGTGACACGCTGGCGCAATCCGAGAATCGATGCGACTGCGTCGAACAGTCTTCCACAGGAAGAGGTCTGAATGACGCTAAACTTTCGTCGCAGCATCGCATCCACAACGGTAAATTCTTTCACCGGAATCGCATTCATGGCCGGCAAGCCGTCAGGAATGTCCGCGCCGAAGGCATCGCGCAGGTAGCTCAGGGCGGAACGCCAGGGCTGTCGAATTGCAGCGTCGCCGCCGGCCAACGGAATGTAGCGGAAATGAGCCCGCCGCTCGAAGCCGCTAAAGTCGGCTTCCAGGAACTCACCCCCCCAAATTTGGCCATCGGTTCCGTAACCGGTCCCGTCGAGTGCCACGCCGATTACGGGACCGCAAAGACCGTTCTCCGCCATGCAACTGGCGACGTGAGCATGATGGTGCTGCACTCCGACCGACGGCAGCCCGGTCTGCAGTGCGAATCGGGTACTCATATATTGCGGATGAAGGTCGTAAGCAACCGTCGCCGGTTCCACTCGAAACAATTTCTTTAGATTGTGCAGGCTTTCCTCGAAGAATCGCAGGGTTTCGTAGTTTTCCAGATCGCCGATGTGCTGGCTGAGGATCGCATAGCGGTCTTTGGTGAGGCAAAAGGTATTCTTGAGTTCGGCCCCGCTTCCCAGAATGGGATGCATCGGTCTCTTAAGATCCACGGTGAATGGCGCATGACCCCGAGAACGCCGACCCACTCTCGATTGGCCCGAGATGCTGCGCACCACGGAATCATCGACCCGCATGTAGATATCCCGATTGTGAAAAAGTAACCAGTCGGCGATCGCACTTAACCTTTGCCAGGCTTCCTCATTTTGGATAACGATTGGCTCCTCGTTGAGGTTGCCGCTGGTCATTACCAGCGCAGGGAACTCGGGAGCGCCGGGCGATTCTCCGAAAATGAGGTAGTGAAGCGGGGTATAGGGCAGCATCACACCCAAGGTGTTGTTGCCGGGTGCGATCTCGGCCGGGAGTGCGGCTTCTGGATGGCGACGCAGAATAACGATAGGCCGCTGAAGACTCAGGAGTGCCTCGCGGTCCCCCGGCGTAACCGCGCAAAGGGCTTCGGCGACACCAATATCAGGCACCATCACGGCGAAAGGTTTGTCGCTGCGGCGCTTGCGCTGACGCAATCGAGATAATGCCTTCGCATTGGAAGCGTCGCACGCTAAATGAAACCCACCCATGCCCCGAATCGCAATGATTTGTCCTTCGTGCAGAAGACCACGGACTTGGGCCAGAATCGAAAGCGATGACGCTCCGGTTGCAAACTTAATATCCGAAAAAGATCCGCCTGATTGGACCAGAGAGAGACCGGGTCCGCATTCCGAGCAAGCATTCGGCTGAGCGTGAAAACGCCGGTCGGTGGGATCGTGGTACTCCGCCAGGCAGGTCTGGCACATTTCAAATGCCGCCATGGTTGTGAAGGGGCGGTCGTAGGGAATGTCGCGAATGATGGTGAAGCGGGGCCCGCAATTCGTGCAATTAGTGAATGGGTATCCGAAGCGTCGATTTGCCGGATCAGTGAAGTCCTTCAGACAATCTGCACAAGTTCCGACATCCGGCGACACCAAAGCAAACTGGTTCTCCTGATTGACGCTCTCGCGGATGATGAAATCGGAATACCCAAAAAGGGGCAGTTCATTGAGGTCTATAGACTCGATCAGCGCCAGTGGAGGCGGATCTTGCTTTAAAGTTTCCAAAAACTGCTGAATTGCAGTTTGTTCGCCCTCTAACTCCATATCTACGCCCGAGGTGGAATTAAGCACGAATCCGCGAAGCCCCAGCTTTTTTACCAGATTGAAAACAAACGGCCGGAATCCGACCCCTTGCACAATTCCCTGCAGGTGAATTCGGGTCCGTACTTCGGCGGCTTGGGAGATGCTCGCCATCACTACTCAGGCGGGTCTAGAAATCAACAGGGTTGCATGCGAACCTCCAAACTTTACCACAGTGGTTAAGACGGCGCAGAAGGGGGTCGCAGAACAAAGCCTGGAGGCTCAGCACTGAGGATGCAAGACCAACTACTGAGTCCGGCATCTGACGGAGGAGTAAAAGTAATTATGTTGGCCCGCCAACATAACCAGGTTTGGCCCCATCACAAGGCGGTACGGGAAAGGATGAGATGTCCAATCCCTTTAGTCCCAACTACGAAGCTAAACAAGCGAGAAAATTCCGGACGCTGGCTGCGATGTTTGAAAGCGCCGACACCATGGGCCTTTGCGAACGCTTCGCAATCCTCGCAGTTCTCTCGGAACAGAAGGCCAGGGTCTTAAAAGAATTGGAAGATGTATCGGCGTCGGATTCGATGGACTCGAAGACGCAAGCCAAGCTCGACTGGCCCACGGTGAAGTTGCGCACAGGAAACAAAGCGCACGAGAACTGACGAATCACATACATCCAGCGGACTTGCGGCCATTTCTGTGCCGACGTGGCACTTATGCAATACAAAAAAAGAAGCACGGTCTTCTGTGCTTCGTTTATGCGCGTTTTGCACGGATCAATCACCCCTCTGATTCATCCGCGACTCTTCCAACATAGCGTGGCGAAAAAGCTCTTCACAGTCTTGAATTCTCGTTGCACAAACCTTTGTAATACGCGCGCGACACTAGTCTTTCTAGGTAAAAATTAGAACAGAATGAATGAGAATTTCGTCCCCTAGCATGCCATGTACCTAACCGAAAATTTCATTGGACCATTCTCCAACACCAATTGGTTTGTGGACATGACTCATGGTAATAAAGCATCTCCCCGATTGTGCGAAATCGGGGCAGGCTAGAGAATCTCGTCAATGGAGATTTTCACTATGCCCGTCGTTGGGTCCTACCCTGTTGCGCGTCACAACACCAGTAATTCCCGAAATCGGGTCATGATTGTCGATGATCACCCAGCCATCCGGCGAGCTTTATCTAGAGAGTTCGAGCGCGCCGGATGGGAAGTCTGCGGTGACGCGGCAAATGGCCACGATGCGATCACTAAAGCCGAGGAACTTTTACCTGATGTGATCGTCCTCGACCTTGCAATGCCCGAGATGAACGGGCTCACCACCGCGCGCGTTCTCAAACGGACTTGTCCTGAGGTTCATTTGATTCTATTCACGGGTCACGGCGATCTGTTCACGATGGGAGAAGCGACGGCTGCCGGAATTTCTGCAGTCTGCTCGAAGACCGAGCCGGTTACACATCTATTGGAAAAGGCAAAGGCCCTGGCTGGAACCCACGCCGAATTGCTGCACTGATCCCCCGCGCAAGGCCGTAGCTTTCCCCCGACGAGTCAAAATTTCTCCCCCGATTGGCTCAATTTCGCAAACGTGAAAAGTTGGAACATTTTGAAGTTGGCGAAAAGGTGCGGACACCTACCGAGTACGTATCTCAATGGGGTCGAATTGCCAGCTCGGTAGTTTTATCCAAAAGACTGGAGCGAAGACTCAGAACCATCCCGCCGTTTCCTCCAACCCGGTTACCGGCGCTACCTACCCATCGTAAAACACAGCATTTTTTCGCTAAAATAGAAGCATGAGTGAATCAGAAAAACCCTCGTGCAAATTCATACCGAACTACGTCCAGCGCATCCTTACTTCGGCGAAGTGCGCTTGCGGCGAACGGTTTGCCCCGCCCCAGAACCCCAACCAGAGCAAAGAGATCTATTTCCGCGACCAGTACGATAAGCATCGTGCCGCACGGTACAGCCATTCGAAATCGGCCGCGGCAGGAGAATAGTTTTCCAAGAACTTTTCTCAGCCTCGAAATAAAGGGGAGCCATGCAGTATCTCGCGCCTTGCTTGGAAACTCCCTCCCCCGAAGACGATCGGTGAACTCCTGGGAAGCCTGTCCACTCCTCAATAGGATCGCCGCGCCGCGATCGACCGGAAACCCCAACGCTGAGCCCGAGCAGCTCAACGCAGATGGGAGCGTGCTTCGTGAATCAAGACCCGATATCTCAGCGTGGGTGTAGCGTTTGAACACCAATGCCAGAGAGGAAGAAGTCCCCTCAGGTAACCGCTGTATTTGTCCGCTAGTAACGTTTCTGCTACATTCGCCTTGTTTCGCTGAGGACGCTTCCCCGTCATCGGCTGTTTTTCGGCTAAAGGCATTCGTGTATTCGGGGAGCCCATTCATGGCAGCGGAGAGTGACACCCTTTTTGAACGTATACTCGATCTGACCAATCGCATACGGCTGGAAAGTGACTCGAACAGGATGATCACACTCACCACGGAACTCAACAAAGTATTGGTTGAGATGCTCGACCTGCAAACTCGGGAGCGGGTGCGACACACCGTAACCAAGGCAGAGAGACAGACCGCTCCCTGAAGCTGCTTCGCTATGGAAGCTCCGCCGTGATCTGCACCGATTTTTGGCAACGGTCTGCCCGGCAAAGATGCAGTCTCTTCGGCGCAATGGACACCCTTCAATCTGAAACTCAATTTCCTCGAACGGGGCGAGACCTGCGCCCTGGCTGTGAGAACCCCTGTCCCTAATCTTCCCGAGAATTACTTCTAGCCGTTTCATCGCAATAGCGAAAAGGGAACAGGGAAGGATTGCGACTTCGCCCGACCGAAACTTTATTCGGCGGGGAAGTCGCTTGCTCTCGGGAACAAAAGGAACATCAGAGCCAAAGAAGGGATCTGGGTTAGAATTCTCGGCGAACTCGCCTCAGTAGAACGGGAATCCTTAATGGACAACGGATGGGGAATCCCTTTGTTCAACGAATGGACAATGACGGGGGTAAATTGGGTGGTGTCATACGTCTAGTTAATCTATTCGCCCGCGCGGAGAACCCGAAGGGTGCCGCGCCGTCCCCTCCGCCTGATAGAGAAAAGCCGCCTTTCTTTGTCGATCCGGTCCGGCGTCAATGCTACCGCGTCAGAGATGCGAAGTCCTGAATCGTGCAGGAACTACATAAGCCCACGCACTGGATGAACACGGACGCAGCGGGTCCATATGGCCCGAGTGCGGGACACCACAGCTGTAGGTCGACAACAAACCAAACTATTGATTTTCAACAACTTATTATGGCGGAGGGAGAGGGATTCGAACCCCCGGTGCCCTTTCAGGCACAGCGGTTTTCAAGACCGCCTGTTTCAACCGCTCACACATCCCTCCGCGGAGCAGGCCTGCTTCGTGCTGATTTATCATCGCATAAAGACTTGAATGGGGGGTAGGGCGAACTGCCTCAGTCGTAGTAGTGTGGCGCTTTGGTGAGCGTCTTCCATTGGGCTCCGTCGTGTCCGAAAACAGTGAGAGGCACCTTCTCACGCTGGACTACGTCGAGAAGTTTTTGCGTGCTGGCACGCAGTTCCTCTTCGTTGTCATCGATAGGCCATGCTTTGCGGTCGGTGGTGAACAGTCGTTTCATCACAACGGCATCGATCGCCAGCAACACTGGACCCGATCGCGGCAACTGCACGAGAACGGATTGATGACCAGGGGCGTGTCCGCTGGTTTCGATCAGCCTTACGCCGGGCACCAGTTCAAAATCACCGTCAATCAACTTGTACCTAAGTGCTGGATAGTCCCAATGAGAACGGGCGGCTGTGTAGCGCGCGTTTCCTCCCTTTGCCAACTCATAATGGCGACGCTGAACCACAAATTCGGCTTTCTTGAATGAGTCGTGATAGCCGGCGTGGTCTACATCGAAATGAGTGCAAACCACCGTATTGATGTCGTCAGTCGATAGCTTCAAGTCCGCTAGGTGCTCCAATACATTCTTTTCGTTTTGTGGCGGAGGCGCTTGCGAAGGTGCTGGCACGTCCGCGGGGAATCCGCTGTCGACTAGGATTCGTTGCCCATCGTTCATCTCGATCAGATAGCTCGGGGTGACCATCTCCAATACGTGCCCACCCGGCAAGGGCACATCCGTGGTTGATAACTGCAGCAGGTAAAGCTTTTCTGGCGTGCTCATTCGCTCGTATATAAGACAGGCACTAGCGGCGGCGCAAGTTGACAGGCGGTGCCTTGTCTGTATCAAGTATCTGGCCGGGCATACAGGAAGTGTCCGCCTATACCGGCTTGGGATTGCGAACGAACTGTCGTTGATGCCAGTAGGGGTATGGCGGCACGACCTCGCTGGCGGCGTCGAGACGAGCCACTTGCTCTTTGGTCAAGTTCCATCCAACCGCGCCGAGATTCTGGCGGAGCTGCTCTTCATTTCGGGCACCGATGATCACGTTGGCAATCGTCGGCCTTTGCAGCAACCAGTTGAGAGCAACTTGGGGAATGCTCTTCCCCGTCTCGTGGGCCACTTCGTCGAGCGCATCAACGACCTTATAGAGGTATTCGTCAGGAACCGGCGGGCCTTGGTCCGCTGTGCCATGCAATCGGCTCACTTTGGGAAGCGGCTGTCCGCGGCGGATCTTTCCTGTCAGGCGCCCCCAGCCCAGTGGACTCCACACGATGGCGGCCACTTTCTTGTCGATACCTAGCGGCATCAACTCCCATTCGTAGTCGCGTCCGACCAAAGAGTAGTAAACCTGGTGAGCCACGTAGCGCGACCATCCATATTTTTCTGAAACCGACAGCGACTTCATCAAATGCCACCCGGAAAAATTTGAGCATGCGATATAACGGACTTTGCCGCTCTGCACAAGCGTATCCAGTGTTTTGAGCGCTTCTTCGACTGGGGCTACCGCGTCAAACCCATGTAGATGATAGATGTCGATGTAATCGGTGTTCAGGCGGCGCAAGCTGGCCTCACAGGCTTGCAATAGATGATGGCGGGAAGAGCCCAGATCGTTGGGGCCATCTCCCATGGAAAATGTCGCTTTGGTGGAGATCAAGACTGCGTCACGGCGTCCCGCGATGGCTTTTCCGAGGATCTCTTCCGACACGCCTTTTGAATAAACGTCCGCGGTGTCGAACATATTGACCCCGGCTTCCAGACAAATATCGACCAGGCGAGTGGCCTCACTGACATCGCTGTTTCCCCACTGTTTGAAAAAATCTCCCCGGCCGCCGAAGGTACCGGTGCCAAAACTTAAGACGGGGACTCTTAATCCGGAGTAGCCCAGCTGTCGAAATTCCATAGGCAGTAGATGCCGGTGCCTCTGATCAGGTTTCAGTATTGACGCGGAACGGGTTTCGCCAGAACTTAGCTTGCAATCGTTCAGGTAGTCACAGAGAATACCCGGAGCTTGCCGACCCCATCGGTTCCCTCCAATCGGCGTAGAAAGATCTCTCCCCAGATGGCCACCATCTTGGGACTGATGGGCGTTTCCGTTTTCATCAACTACATCGATCGCGGCAGCCTTTCTACTGCTGCTCCCATGCTGAAAGGGGAATTCGGCCTTTCCGCATCACAGCTGGGTGTTCTGTTGTCCGCATTCTTCATGACCTATGCCTGCTTCCAGGTGGTCTCAGGCTGGCTGGTGGATCATTTCGACGTGAAGTGGGTAATGGCTGCGGGGTTTTTTCTTTGGTCGGCTGCGACCGCTGTGACCGGGATGGTGAATGGGTTCGTGCTGCTGCTGATCGCACGGCTGGTCCTCGGAGCCGGGGAGTCGGTCGCCTATCCGTCCTATTCGAAGATACTGGCGCGTTATTTCCCCGAGGAACAGCGAGGCTTCGCCAATTCCGCAATTGTCGCGGGGCAGGCCGCAGGGCCGGGGTTCGGCATGTACGCCGGTGGCATGCTAATGGCGATGTTCGGTTGGCGATGGTTCTTTCTGGCCATGGGAACGCTGAGCATGTTTTGGCTTTGGCCCTGGTTTCGGTTGATGCCGCGCAGCCGCAATACTGAGCCGTCGCACTTCTTGCCGTCACCGGGCATTCTCGAGATTTTGCAACAACGCTCGGCATGGGGCACTTGTGCCGGACTCTTCTGTACGAACTACTTGTCGTACTTTTTGATTACGTGGCTCCCCTTTTACCTTGTACATGAACGCCAGTTTGCTATGACCCAGATGGCGAAGATTACAGGGACGGCTTACATATCAGCGGCAATCGTTGGGACATTTTGCGGATGGCTTTCGGACCGCTGGATCGCGGCAGGAGGAACGCCCTCGAAAGTACGCAAGACTTTCACCGGCGGAGGCATGGCATTTGCCGCGGTTTTCCTTATTGGATGCGTAGCTTCGGGCACGAATCTTTCCATCCTGATGGTAGTACTGGCAACCGTCGGCTACGGAATTTGCTCCTCGAATGTGTGGGCCATCACCCAAACGTTGGCCGGGCCGCAGGCCGCCGGGCGATGGACGGGCGTGCAGAATTTCATGGGAAACCTGGCAGGAATGGTGGCGCCGGCACTGACAGGAAAGATCGTCGATCTTACCGGTGAGTTTTTCTGGCCCTTCCTAATCACCGCGGGGATGAGCCTCGTCGGTCTACTGTCCTGGACAGTTTTCGTTGGCCCAGTGCGGCAGGTGGCCTGGAAGGCGCGGGACGCCGTAACAGCGGTTGACCTGCTTGAAGGATAATCGCCGCTTCGGCGGGTGCCTTATATCTTTAACATCATCCATTCTTCATCAACATATCTGTCGCCAACCTTCAGCGCACGTGGTTCCAGCTGACACGAGGTGAATCCGAGGCCGGTGTAAAGCGCCTTCGCAGCCGGGCGGTCGCACGAGACCGCAAGGGTGATCTGTTCCAGCCCAACTTGAGTCCGTGCGCGGCTGATAACTGCGGACATTAACGCCTGAGCAACACCTTTGCGCCGAAAATCAGGTTTGACATACACGCCCCAGATGACGCCCCGGTGACGGGTTTTCTCTTCCATTCGACGGTAGAAACCAGTCACAGCGACTAACTGGCCGGCGAGGAAGACTCCCATGGCAAAATTTTCATCTTGCCCTGATCCCAGACGTTCGGCGATCGACTCGATCGATTTCGCGCGGTGCTCGGTAACCGATTCGGTAAAGGCGAGCGGCTCGTTCTCTAGTGCTTCCAGCCGAAGGTGCCAAAACGCATCCGCATCGACACGAGTGAGGTTCCGAATATCCATGCTCTATAGTAGGGGGGACATGGGTACGAGCAAATCAGGCCCGGCTAAACATGGCCGTGGAAACGAAGTGAGTGATGATCGCCGCACAGGTTGTCCCTACCAACAGCAACAGCCAACGGAAATTCCGCCAAAGTTGGTGAAATCCCGACGCTTGAACGAAAATGTCGGGGAGATACGCGGTGCAGTAGAGAATATTGGCCACTACGGCGAGCAGAAACAGCGCCAGGCAGAAATTGATCGAGAGAACCTGCTTGGAGGCCGGGTAAGCGGCCACAAAATGCAAAACCACCACGCCGGTCAGAACCAGGTTGTAACCAATCCGCCAACGCTCCCAGAAGCGGATCGCGTTGCTGGCTTTTTCGCGAAGATCAACCGGGTTCATGGCTGGAAAGTTTTCTCCCGTCTGTGTATTGGAAGACATGCCCATAACCTTCAGGAATACTTCCGGGTCGCCAGAGCAATCGGCAATCCCACGCAGAACATGTGGGTTAGCAGGCTCAGAATCAGCCCGGTTAAGGTGAAGGGTGCCTTGCTCTTGGGCAGAGCTGAAAGAGGCACCACAATCCAGGTCATCACCATGTAGACTGCGATGCCGTAAAACAGTCCCCAAATCACGGCGCGCTGGTGAAGGAATGCAATCTTGCGGCTGGCCGCGTAATAGACGGCGGCAGCAGACAAGGCAATCGAGAAGTGGAGGGCAAGACCCAGAGCTGCGGTAGCCACTCCTCCTTGGAAGGCCCTCGGACCGAGTAACCCCCCGGCAATACCGTGCAGAATTCTGAGTGGATGGCCCCAGCGAATGAAGGCTACCGTGATGTCGAGAGTTCCAGCGACGAGACCGCCCCATAGAATTGCAGGCAGGGCCCGCCCTCTTTCAACCGGAAGCGCTGTGGTTGCGGTGCTCACGACGTCCTCAAAAGACGCCGGCCATCATCTCACTAATGGGTCCGGGCGGCAACGGGCGGGATGATTTTAGTGGGAGTTATTTCAGCGCTTCAAGCTTCCGGGTGGCAAGTTGGGAAGCCTCGCTGGTGGGATTCTGCTTCTGTACTTCCTGATAGACTCGCTTGGCTTCCAGCGGCTGATTGTCTGCCTGGTAGGTAGTCGCCAATTCCAGTTGCGCCGTCGCCCGGCTAACCGTGCGCGTGGGCTTGTCGACGATCTTCTTGTACAGCTCAATGGCGTCCTTGTTTCGATTCTCACGACGGTAAACCGAAGCCAGGGCAAAATTCGCCAAAGCTGCCAGTTCCTCATTGTGAGAGGAACCTACTTCCTTCAATTCGCGTTCGGCGGTTGTGTTGTCACCTAAGTCGACTGAGGTTAACCCTATGAAATAGTGGGCCATATCGGCAGAACGGGTATGAGGGTACTGGCTAACTATCTCCTGCAGTTGTTTTCGGGCCGCAGTCGCACGCTCCTTAGAGGAGGCGAAACTGGGTACTTCCGCCTGGGCGGGCGTACCGGCAGGACGAATCGGGGTATCGAGTGTGCGCAGTGCCTGGCTTAGCCCCAGGCTAGCTTGCTGGTCCTGCCGATTCAGGTAGTACCAACCACCTATCACAGCTGCCACCACTACAACCAGGATGCCAGCCGCGAGGATGAGCTTAGACTGGTGCTCCTGCGTCCAATGGACTGTGTTTTCGGCCACCCGGATGGTGGTCTTGCTGAACTTATCTTGTTTCAGTTGATGACGGGCTTGAGCGCGCACAGATATCCCTTCTGCCAATAACGTGGGGTTGACCGTCTCTCAGTTTAACAGGCTGAAAATGCGGGGTCAAAGCAGGTTAACCTCGTCACTGCAAACGGTTCGAAGTAGATGGTGCGAAAAATCCCAGCCTGGTCGCGCCAAAGAACGGCGCAACTGGAACGGGCCACCCGAGGGGTTCGACATAGGTTTGTCGCGAAATTTCAGGGTAGGATATCTTGACCACCACGAAGGTATGGCAACAACTCATGCAAGACTCACCGATCCCTTTCTTTCGTCGGAAATCCATCTCCCTGCGCATTGTGACTGCGCTTTTGCTGTTGGGCAATTTCTCCGCCGCAAGTCCGGCGTCGGGCAAAAAAGTGCATAATTATATCGCCTATGTTGGGACCTATCAGGAGCGCGGCAGCAAGGGAATCTATGCCTACCGTTTCGATTCCAGCAATGGCCGGCTTTCCGCGATCGGTTTGCAGGCAGAAGCAAGTAACCCTGCCTTCCTAAGACTGGCGCCCAAGCACCACATCTTGTATTCCGTCAATGAAATTGACAACTATCAGGGGCAGCACAGCGGCGCAATCTCTGCTTATCGCGCCGACGCGAAAACCGGAGCCCTCACCCTCCTTAATCAGGTTAGTTCGGTTGGCGCGGGGCCTTGTTATCTATCGCTGGACAAGACCGGAAAGTTCTTGCTGGCGGCAAACTATGAAGGCGGTAGCGTCGCCGCTATTACGTTGCTTCCCGACGGAAAGCTGGGGGAGGCATCATCCTCGGTTCAGCATCACGGTTCCAGCGTTCACCCCGACCGGCAAAAGGGACCGCACGCCCACTTTATCGAGACGACTTTCGACAACCGATTCGCGATTGTTGCTGACCTGGGATTGGATCAGCTTCTGGTTTACAAATTCGACTCCAGCAAAGGTTCCCTGATTCCCGCCCCCACGCCTTTTGCCAAGCTCCGAAGCGGCTCAGGGCCGCGTCACTTCGTATTTCATCCCAACCATCGCTATCTCTATCTGGTGAACGAAATAACTTCCTCAGTAACAGCATTCTCTTATGATGCGAAAACCGGCAGGCTAAAGGAAAAGCAGACGGTCTCCTCTTTGCCAAAGGATTTCCAGGGGCACAGCGATGCCTCGGAAGTTCATATGGACGTTGCGGGCAGGTTTGTCTATGTCTCCAACCGAGGGTCCGACACCATTGCGCTATTTCGAATCAATCCCGCCAACGGCACACTCGAAATGGTGGAGACAGTGTCCAGTGGCGGGAAGCGGCCACGCTGTTTTGCCATTGATCCCAGCGGTAATTTTCTGCTGGCGGCGAACCAGGATTCGGACAACATCGTTACCTTTCGAATTGATCCCAAATCCGGGCGATTGAGCAAGGTCGACGAAACGGGGGGAGTGATCTCTCCGGTTAGCCTGGCGTTTCTCGAGGCTAAATAAACTGCGCTGCTATCTCACCATGGGCTGGCATTGCGGACACCAAAACGTGGTTCGTGCGTCTGGGTTCTGTTTACGCGATTCTATTGTCGTGCCGCAGCGTCGGCATGGTTCGTTTCTCCGCCCGTAAACCCATAATCGCTCTCCGCGATGGGAGCGCCCGGTGGTCCGGCGCAATCCGGTGTAGGTCACCATTTGACTACCGGATGTTTCGGTCACATTTTGTTGCAGAAATTTTCTCGCAGTCGCGACTAGACAAGCCAATTCCTCGATACTCAATTCTTCAATCCTCCGGAATGGATTAACGCCGCAAGCGAAACAAACCTCCGACTTGTAGACATTCCCTAAGCCAGCCAAAATGGATTGTGCCAGCAAGGCTGCTCCTACCTCAACTTCGCCTCTCGCCCGCAGACTTACGATGGACGTGCCGGCATCGAAGTTTTCAGCCAGCACATCCTGCCCCAAGTGGCGATACCCGGCACGACGCCGGAGCGTGTCCGCGGTATGGAACTCTGCGACCGGCATTTTGAAGCCGACCGCCCAGATATCCTTCGTCTTGACCACAATCCGCATGTCATTGCGCGGCCGCTGCCAGGTTTCGCCGGGCCGGTAGATATGCCAGCTTCCGCTCATTAACATGTGCGTCAGCAAGATCAGGTCGCCGGAGAAGTTCATACGAAGCCACTTCCCTTGAGCCGACACTTCCTCCACGGTTCGCCCCACTACCCCGGCATCGAATTCGACCCGAGTGAGCTTGGGAAAGACGCTTTCGAATCCGGTGACGATATTTCCCGCGAGCGCCCGATTCAAAGTTCGCGCCGCCCTGAAGATGGTGTCGCCTTCCGGCATCAGGCAGACTCCGTTGCCTCAGAGTCGTTGTCGTCAGTTTCGAGATCGCCTTCGTCTGATGTTTGCTCGTCATTGGGAAGAGCGATCCGACTAACCCGGCGCATCTGGAAACCAAGACTCGTGTTCACGAAGCCGGATTCCTCCAGGAAACGTGCGAGAAAGTGCTCGCGAGCGGGAGCGTAATTGACGGTGCCGATCAGCAGCCCGGATTTTCGGCCCTGACGGCGAATGGCAACCTCGGCCAGTTTCTTTGCCAGCTCGCGAGCGAAGTGGGTGCGCTCGGGCTCCGAGTCTGGCAGAAAAATCTGGAGATCCGGATTCTTGCGGCGGAAAAAGCCGGTAAGACTTCCGTTGATCAGAATTACGCCGGCTCCGCTGGTACGTGACATGGAATGCGAGGCCAGCGTCCCGACATCCGCCGGTGACGCGCCAGTTGGTGAATCGCCGTCGCGTCGCGGCCAGGGCAGGACGGCGCCATACAGATTCGCGGGATCGGTTGCCGCCAAAAACAATGCCTCCGGCGTGGATGGTTCTGTCCGAAGACTGCGAAGCATGTCGATCGCCGAAGGCATCGCGAATTGCGCCGCGCCCAGCCCGGCGACAAACATTCCACGCCGCATCCAACCGCCATCCTCCATGGTTTTAAGCGCGGGATAAATGGTGGGAAAACCCCGCGGCACATTCTCCGCTATGGCCGTCTCGCGCAATACAATGCCGTAACGCACCAGCAACTGCTGCGCAACGTTGGCACTCCACTGAGTGACGGTAATGGGTTCGGTCAGGCGTTCGCGGACCAGCGACCATCGTCCTTGGATTGGACCACTACCTGATCGTGACCGCAATCGGCGGAGAAAGTCAGCCGAGCCTGGTGGGGCGCCGTCAAAATTGCCGCGCCGGTCATTTTTTGCTTCACGTTGGTGCAAAAGGTCGCGAACTGGATTGAAGGTATCGTTTGTAATCCGGCCGCACCACACCAGTTCCCATAACGCGTCTCGAGTTTCTCCCGGAAATCCGCCGCCTGTGCCGGCATTGATTGGAGCAAAAAAAGAGGCGCCATTCTCGGCCAGAAACTCCACAATGCGCGCCGCCCGCTCAGAAAGCGCCGCGCCCTCCCCGTGAAGTTCCTCGGGCGGAAAAAGCAGTGGAAGCGATTCGCTGAGATATAGCGCCACGCGCCCATCACGGACGCCGACCTGTTCGACACCCACCCACACCACTTCGCCCGCGGCCATGACTGCATCGAGATCGCCGGGACGATAGTTGGCAATACGTGCCGGCAAAATCTCCCGTTCCAGTTCGGAAGCCAGCAAAGCCGCCCCTTGCAAGTTCTCGACGGTGTCAAGCAATGATTCCAGCCCGCGACGGCGGACACTGACCCCCTGCCAGCGCGCCGTCAATCGCGCGAATGTTCGCTGCTCCACTGGTTCAATTTCCCGGCGCAGGCGCGCCAGGCTTTTTCGGCGAATCTGCTGCATTACGTCGGGGTCACACCATTCACGATGCACTCCCCCCGGACGGAACTCTCCTTCAAGGAGCTTGCCGAGTCCACGCAATCCATGGAGACCCGTATCCACTGCGGTGGCAGGCAATCCATATCGCGCCGAGATATCGGCTGTGGTGAAGGGGCCGTGGGTACGCGCATAGCGGCGCAATAATTCGCGCAAGGGGTTTTCGCTTTCGGCGACAAATGCTTCTGCAAGTCCCGGAGGCAGTGGTGTGCCCAGCGTGTCCCGATAACGTGACGCATATTCCACGGGAATAAAGCGTGTTTCACCGGCGATGCGCACCCGGACAGCGCGGCGAGCCTTCACGAGATCAGTAATCGTCGAGGCGACTTCCTCGTTCTCGCTGCGAACCCGTATTTCCGGTTCGGAAAGATCGCCCAGTTTCAAGAGCAGATCGTGGACACCGTCGACGTGGCGGGCGTGGTAATCGGGCTCAAGAAATTGCAACCGTGTTTCCACTTCGTCGAGGGTCGTGGAATCGAGGAGTTCGCGAAAATCGGTATCCCCTAACAATTCTTCCAACTGCGACTGGTCGATGGAAAGCGCCTGTGCCCGGCGTTCCGCGAGAGGTGCATCGCCGTCATAGATGTAATTTGCTACGTACGAAAAGAGGAGGGACGCGGCAAAAGGCGAGGGGTGGTCCGATTCGATGCTGGTGACGCGGATTGAGCCCCGCTGAATTCCGGAGAGAATATTTTCAACCGCCGGCAAATCGAAAACGTCCCGGATACATTCACGGTAAGTCTCAAGCAGAATTGGAAACGATGAAAATCGGGACGCCACTGCAAGCAAATCGGCGGCGCGTTTGCGTTGCTGCCAAAGTGGCGCCCGCATCCCCGGGCGGCGTCTTGGTAAAAGCAAAGCACGGCCGGCCGCTTCGCGAAATTTCGCGGCAAACAGCGAGGTGCTGCCTACCTGGCGCAGAACTAAGTTTCTAAAATCCGCCGGGGACGGCAGCAAATCTTCTGTGCGAATCGTTTCTTCACTCTCCGGTATACGCAAGACGAACCCATCGTTTGACCACATGGACTCGACTTCCACCCCGCATTCCGCACGCAGTTTGGAGGTTACAGCCATGCACCAAGGCGCGTGAACGGAGCTGCCAAACGGAGTAAGAACACATACTCTCCGGTCACCCAACTCGTCCCGGCAAACTTCAATCAGGACATCTTCATCGCTGGGAATGCGACCGGTTGCGGCGACCTGATCCTCGAGATATTTAAGAAGATTTTCGGCCGCGGCAGCGTCGAGGCTGTGCTCTTCGACTAATTTGGTAAACGCCACTGGCCGTGGCAGCCGCAATAGATCGCGGCTCATTTCGCCGATTCTACGGCCGAACTCCGCCGGACGGGCTGCGCTGTCCCCATGCCAGAACGGCATTTTGCCAGGTTCGCCGGGAGCAGGCGAAACCATCACCTGGTTGTGCGATATTTCTTCAATCCGCCACGTCGATGCGCCGAGAACAATGGTGTCGCCATTGCGACTTTCGAACACCATCTCTTCGTCGAGTTCACCGACGCGCGCGCCTTTGGCGCCCCCGGCGAGAAATACCCCATAGAGTCCCCGGTCAGGAATTGTGCCCCCGTTAATAATGGCTACGCGACGCGACCCTTGGCGCGGGGTCAGCGTGTTGGCGACGCGGTCCCAGGTGATGCGGGGCCGCAGTTCGGCAAATTCGTCGGAGGGATAACGGCCGGAAAGCATGTCGAGCACGCTCTCAAAGACTGAACGCGTGAGCGCGGCGTAGGGAGCCGCAGAGCGAATCACGTTAAAGAGGTCTTCGACGGTCCAATCATCAAGCGCAACCATCGCCACGACCTGCTGGGCGAGCACATCGAGCGGGTTTCTGGGATAGTGGACAGCCTCCACTTGCCCCTGATACATGGCTCGGGTTATGGCAGCGCACGCGACCAGGTCGCCACGATATTTGGGGAAAATCACCGCATTGCTGGTTGCCCCCACGTGGTGGCTGGCACGTCCTACGCGCTGCATGCCGCTCGCGACCGACGGCGGAGACTCGATCTGTATCACCAGATCCACCGCGCCCATATCGATGCCGAGTTCAAGCGAAGAGGTGGCAACGATGCCGCGCAGGGTGCCGAGCTTCAGGCGATCTTCAATTTCCTTGCGCTGCCCGACCGCAACGCTCCCGTGATGAGCGCGGACAAGTGATTCGCCAGCCAGTTCATTCATTGCGCCGGAAATCCGTTCTGCCAGTCGCCGGCTGTTGACGAAAATCAAGGTTGATTGATGGGTACGAACCAGTTCCACCAGTTTTGGGTGGATGGCACTCCATATCGAGTTGCGCACCGGCCCTTGCGACGCGGGTCCGCTGGGGAGAGTGTCCAGATCATCGAGGCGCGCCATGTCTTCCACCGGGACTTCGACGCGAAGCTCAAGGCGTTTGGGTGCGCTTGCGTCAACCACGGTAACGGAGCGATAGACGGGCACAAATACACTGGTTTCAAATTCGGAGAGAGCCTCTGCGGGGATATCGGCTGCTTCTGCAGCCTTCTCGGATTTTTGTGGCTTTACCGACGCGCTCTTCCGCGGAGTCTCAGCGCCTCCCAGAAAGCGAGCGACTTCTTCCAGCGGCCGCTGCGTAGCAGAAAGTCCAATCCGTTGAAGGTTCCGACCGGCAAGACGTTCTAGGCGCTCCAGTGAAAGGGCTAGATGCGATCCCCGCTTGGTGGGAACGATGGAATGAATTTCATCAGTGACCACAACCTCGATGGAACGCAACACCTCGCGAGCGTTAGAGGTGAGCAGGAGATAGAGGGATTCCGGAGTTGTGATCAGAATGTCGGCGGGATTGCGCGCAAAGCGGGCCCGTTCGGCTGCCGACGTATCTCCGGTACGAATAGAAATGGATGGCGTGTGAAAAGTACATCTCAATCGCTGGGCAGCTTGTCCAATACCTACCAGCGGCGCGCGCAGGTTGCGTTCGACGTCGACCGCCAACGCTTTTATCGGCGAAATGTACAGAACCCGGCAACGCTTCATGTTGTCTGGAGCAGGCGTAAACATGATGCGATTGATGCACCACAAGAACGCCGCCAGGGTCTTGCCAGTCCCGGTTGGCGCGAGGATGAGGGTAGACTCGCCACGAGCAATCGCCGGCCATCCGGCAACTTGAGGAGCAGTGGGCGAATGAAAGACGTCCTCAAACCAGGTTCGTACGGCAGGGTGGAAGATTTCCAACGGTGACGTCGGCGTCGCCTCTTTGATGTCGATTTTTCTGGGTTTTGTCACGCAAGCTTTAGATGCGCGGCACACGTTGAACGATAGAGTTTGCTATGCCCTCGGCAAGACTTGATGCTGCTTCTCGCCTCCGGCAACCAATTCACAGGGAGATTTGACGACGTCCAGTAATGAGGCTGGCTGGCAAATTCCCTGGGTGCCGTTGACGTATTTCTTAAATACCGCAGTCGAAAGCGAGACACGTAAGAGTGCCGCACGCTCGAGGCTCAGCGTTAGGGCGAATCCGGAGATAGTAAAGCTATATAAATGGCCACCGCCACCGCAATAATTGATTTGTCATACTGAGCGGAGTCGAATTGGCGTGCGATTCAACTGGTAGGAGAGAGCAGGCTGACCTGGCAGACCTCAATAATGAAGTGCCGGCATCCTCTTCGCATCGGCGCCCCCGTCTGTTTACGGTTCGGGAAAAGAATGTGTTGGAGCTGCAGAACAATCTGAACGCCCGATGGGAGACATGCACCCCTGACTTGGCAAAGAGCTTCTCAGCCGTTGCCTACTTTTTCGGCAAGGAACTCTACCACCGGTTAGGCGTTCCCTTCGGCCTCATCCACACTTCGTGACCGGGAACTTCCGCCGAGGATTGGGCCACCCCGGAATCACTACGCGCCGATCCAGTATTGACGCCTATCTTGCAACGTTGGGCATCTACTTCCGCGGAATCCAAGGCACTGGCCGCACCCCCGGCTGAGATGTCGAAATGACTCTTTCTTTCTGATGCGCTAAAAGTGTGTGCCCGGCATTGGACAGAAATTCCCCACCCCGAACGAAATATTGTGGACTTCCCATCGTGCCCCGGCTTCCCTTTAGTTAGCATGGGGAGCCAGGAGTTCCCATGTTCACCTCGCGACCCATCGGATTCGTAGCCAGCCCATTTAAACATACCAGCGAGATTCCCAAGGGTCTCGGCGCCAAACACGACGCTGACGGAGTACTCGTCGTCCTGCCTGAATTTGAGGCGGGACTCACCGACATCGACGGCTTCTCGCACCTCATCGTCATATGGGAGTTCGATCGCTCGCAGGGGTTCGAATTGCTGGGTTCACCGCCCTCGGACAATCGTCAGCACGGAGTGTTCGCGACCCGGTCTCCGCGGCGCCCGAATCCGATTGCGCTGACAACGGTCGAGTTGCTTCGGCGTCAAGGGCGTGAGTTGCATGTTCGGGGCGTCGACATGCTGGATGGTACGCCCATTCTTGATATCAAGCCTTACTTGTCCAGCATTCCCTCCGACCAGCTGCGGCGTGGATGGCTGGATGAAGCGGAGGCCCGCCAGAGGAAATGATCGCCAATACAGAGCGCCTCAACCCTTCGACCAGGGAGGCGCCACTCCCGTCATGCGCGCATAGGCGATCAGTTGTCCCATGTGCTCATTGGCGTGAACGATGATGCGAAGATACATGCCATCCACCGTCGCGTCACGATCGGCCACGTGAACTTTGCGCTCCAGGTCTTTGGGCTTAGCCGCTAAGTGAGCCTCTTTTACCGCGTCCAGCGAACGCTTCAGCCAAGTGATGACGTCGGCCTTCGCGGTCACGGTTTTTTCGGTGTCTTCTTTGATGTCCGCCGGCATCTTGGGGCCGGTAATGCCCAGCAGATAGAAATTCGCAATCGCGATGTGCATATACACTTCGCTGGTGGAGCGCACTCCCGGTGCTGGACGCCATGAGAACTTATCCGCCGGCGTGGCCTCGGCCAGCGCGATCAACTGCTGCGAGACGTGCAGCCACTCGCCGTCGTAACCCTGCCAGATTCCTTCCGGAGCTTTTTGCGCGGACAGAGTGACCGTGCTCAGAAGAATTGAGACCAACAACGCTTTGAAACGATTGGCTTTCATCGTGCAACTCCGTTTAGTTGGAATGTCATTTGCGCATCGCACTTACTGGCGCTTAAGTATAACTCTGCAAGAACCATGGAGTTTGTCATGCTCCCGCTCTAACAACCTCGAGTAAATCCGGTGCATAATGGACCGGCTCAACTGGAACTCGAGAGGAATAGGATGAACGACCTTCCGCGCTTTGATTTAACAGGGGATGTG
>Ga0068871_100000554_pt1 | contig 25473 bp, 30 predicted proteins | sample KBSMisM72_FD_72750 | JGI IMG/M metagenome (GOLD analysis project Ga0068871, IMG submission 72750) | Miscanthus rhizosphere microbial communities from Kellogg Biological Station, Michigan, USA - KBS Miscanthus M7-2 | ecosystem: Host-associated > Plants > Roots > Rhizosphere > Soil ...
TTACTGCCACCACCAGTGGAAGCGGTGAGGGGACTTTCTACGTAGTTGGTCCCGGTCACGTGTCGAAGACAAAAATACAGTTGGGTAGCGAAGTGCAAGTTAAAGGATCGGAGCTTCGCTCAGCGGGAGACTACATCCTTTTGGCATGTTCGACTAGTTCCTGCAGCGAAGCGCGTGTGTTTGTCGAGCCTGCGCAGCCGGAGAAGATATCGTTCCTCCTGCATCCATCAAGGGTCCCGATTTCCCAACCCAATGCCATCAATGGGGTCTCAGTGGTGATGGATCCATATCGCAATCTTGTGACCGCTCCCTCCACTGTGACATTTCAAGTTTCCACCAAAGACGGTCCTGGCGCTTCTGCTCCGCTTAAGACCCACAACGGTATTGCATGGACGCGCTTGAGTTCGGGCCCTAAAGAAGGACCGATTGAGATTCAAGCAACAATCGGCGAAGCCAAGGAAACCCGGGTGGTGCAACAGGTCGCTTCCGATCCGTGTAACCTGCACGCCAGCGTGCAGACTGCCGATGGACGCCTGATTCTGCAGACCGATCCGGTAAGAGACTGTAAAGGTAATAGTTTGCCCGACGGCACCATTGTGACCTTCACCAAGGTCGATAAGGGCGGCCGCAGCATGGTCGACGCCCCAATCAAGAAGAGCATTGCGCGCGCGGAAATGCCATATCAGGGTGCAGCTACCATATCTGTAGCCAGCGGTGTCACCCTCGGAAATGAAATTCGCGTCGGAGGCGGCCGATGAAGGTGCGCTTGCTTGCTGCCACATTCGTTTTTGGCCTGATCTTCTCGCTGGCGCCCGGCAAATCAGCCAAGGCGGATTCCCTTCAGCCCTCGGTGCAACTTGACGTCTCGTCCATGGGTCCGCGCGAGATTGAAGATCTGACGGAAAAGAAGATTGCGCGAGACTATGCTGCTGCCTGGAAGACTCTGATCGCCGCCATGGACCAAAATCGCATCGGACTGTTGAATGATTACTTCACTGGTTTCGCCAAGACCGAGTTTATCGGGGCTATCAAGGACCAGGCAGTCACTGGAGTCCACCGACGCTTCGAAGATCGCGGGCACAAGCTGCAAGGAATTTTTTACGCCCAGGACGGCGGCGTGATGCAGCTTCGCGACACCGCTCAATACGATGTGCAGGTGTTTGATGGAGATCGCCTTCTCTATACGCAGCCTACGACCGCAACCTATGTGGTGCTCATGACCCCGGCCGCGGACCGTTGGATGGTGAGGCTTCTGCAACAAGAACCTCCGCAATAGGAACCCGGGAAGCCGAAACTGCATCCATTCTTATGATCGGTATGAAAACCCTTCCGGTACTGCTGGGCACGGCGATGGCGTTTTTGTTCACGCCCGCGTGCTACCGCGCCAGCCGTTCGCATCCTCTGCGGGAGGCGATGGCGACACAGCCGAAGAGCACGAAAGTGGTGGCTGTATACGTTCCCTGGTTTGGAGATCGCCAGCACATCAGCGTCGGTTACTCGACCGATGACCCAGCCGTAATCAAGAAGCAAATCATGAAGGCCAAAGAAATGGGCGTCGACGCGTTTTCCGTCGACTGGTACGGAGAGAGACGTCCCTTCCTCGACCATAGCTATGCCATGATCCAAAAGGTCGCCGCTGAGGAGAATTTCCAGGTTGCGATCATGTACGACGAAACTGAGGAAGACAATGGCCATGCGACCGAAGAGGCCCTGGCAGCGATGACCAAGGCTTACGACGCCTACCTGAAGCCGGGCGCTCCGGGACGCAAAGCCTACATGGAGTATCAAGGCCGCCCGGTGATTTTCATATTTCCCAAGCGTGGCCACACCGACTGGAACCGCGTGCTTGAGCAACTCGCCACCTGGCCCTCACCACCGATCTTGATTTATAAAGACGAGCCGCCCCCGCAATACGCCGACGCATTTGATGGAAGCTACGCATGGGTTCATCCCGGCAAGAATGGCTGGATGCAGGACGGCAGTGACTGGGGCAAAGAGTATCTCGACAAGTTCTACGAGCGCATGGCGGCAAAACCCGGCAAGATCACTGTCGGCACCATCTGGCCCGGTTTTGACGACACCAAAGCTTCCTGGAGTCTCGACCGTCACATCAGCGAGCGTTGCGGCAAGACTTTTGAGGACACGCTTCACGTCTTCCAAACCTATAGCCAGGAAAATCCTATGCCCTACCTCATGATCGCTACCTGGAACGATTACGAGGAAGGGACCGCAATAGAGCGAGGTATTTCCAGTTGCGGTGCAAAAACGCCACCCACGGTTGATCGGGCAAAAACGGCAAAGACATCCCCCAAACCGGCGTCATAGCGCGAAGGGGAATCTGAAATGAAAACGCAAAATCCATCTGACGAACGGTACGCGCATCTGCTATCGCAAATTATGTTGGGAAAAGCAGATGACTACGCGCGGTCGCCCGAGTTTCATTCGCTGATTTCTTCTGACGAAGACCTGGCTTCCTTCATTGCTTTTGCTAACGTGCATCATGTTATCGTTCGTGCCTTGGAAGTCCTGATGTCGAATGGATCTCTCGCAGCCAGCCCGCACGCTGCCGATGTTTGCGGCGCGGCCCTCGCGGTTGAGAAGCGGAGGATATCCATAGCAATCTCCTACCTCGAGGCCATCACTCGCAAGCTGAACGAGGCCGGCTGTGCAGCTGTCGTCATCAAGTCTCTTGACCACTATCCCGACCTGGGGTCCGACCTTGACCTCTTCAGTGCCGCGGACGAAGAGCAAATTGTCTCGGTAATGGGGGCCGAGCTTCATGCGGAAGGAATGGCTCGCAGCTGGGGCGATCGCATCGCGCACAAATTCAATTTCCAGGTTCCCGGTCTTCCCGAAGCGGTCGAGATCCACATCGGAGTTCTAGGCCAGACCGGAGAGCACATTAATCTGGCGAAACGGGTATCCGAGAACGCGATTGCTTACGAAGTAGAAGAGCGCAGCTTCCGGGTGGCCGCACCTGAAGAGCGCATCATGATCAGCACGTTGCAGCGTATGTACCGGCACTTTTATTTCCGGCTGTGCGACATCGTGGACACAAAGACTCTGATTGAACACGGGAAACTTAATTTTGACGGTCTTCGTCGCGGCGCTGAGCCTAACGGCATATGGCCGGGTGTGGCGACGTTTCTGGAGGTCGTAGCCGAGTATTGCCGCAAGTATGGCGCGGAAATAAAACTTCCCGCGGAAGTTCTCTCTTCCGCGCACTCCAGTGCCCACGGACTGCCCCTGAAAGGACAGTTCCTCCGCATTCCAATTGTTCCCGATGCCACCGGGTTATATTTCCGGCAAATGGCGCATGCCGGGGGAAAAACCGATTTTCGCACCGTGGCTCGATTGACCCTCTTGCCCGGTCTGGCCGCTGCCGCGATGGTCTCTTACAAAATCACCGGCGACGACAAAGGAATTTGGTAGCAGACGTACCGCGGTATCCCTGCAAATCCCCGCCTTTCTACAGACAAGACCTGATATTCGAACGCGCAGTTAGTGCTTTAGAATCAGTTTGCTAGTAGCTATTCTCCCAGAGGGACCGCTCGTTCCCTCATTTCTTAATCCCGTTGCCGCAATGGTAACGCAGAACTCAACAACGTCCTCTAAACTTATGAGAATTGCCCAGGTTGCGCCACTCTACGAAAGCGTTCCTCCCAAACTCTACGGTGGGACGGAACGAGTTGTTTATAACCTTACAGAAGAACTAATAGACCAGGGCCACGAAGTGACTCTTTTCGCCAGTGGAGATTCTTTGACGCGGGCGCGCCTGGAGAGCATGTGCCCCAAGGCATTGCGGTCGGATCCGCAATGCGTCGATCCTCTTGCCGCCCATGTGAGGATGGTCAATCGCATCTTCAACTTGCGCGACGAGTTCGACGTCGTACACTTTCATATTGACTACATTCATTTTCCGGTTTTGCAACGAGAGCGTCTGCCCGCGGTCACGACATTGCACGGGCGACTGGACATCCCGGATCTTGCACCGTTGTACCGGGAATTCTGCGATACGCCAGTCGTCTCCATTTCGGATTCGCAACGCGAACCTTTGCCGTGGCTGGACTGGCGCAGAACCGTCCACCACGGAATGAATGAAAATGATTACCGGTTTTACGATCAGGCGGGAAAGTATCTGGCATTCCTCGGACGTATCTCTCCGGAAAAAGGACTCGATCAGGCAATTCGAATCGCCCGCCGTGCAGGAATGAAACTGAAAGTTGCCGCCAAAGTGGACCGCGCCGACCGGCTATATTTCGAAACTGAAATCAAGCACTTGCTCAATGACCCACTGGTCGAGTTTATTGGAGAAATCGGATTCCCAGAGACTAATGCCTTCCTGGGCAACGCTGCCGCTCTTCTTTTCCCAATTCAGTGGCCAGAACCGTTCGGTCTGGTTATGATCGAAGCGATGGCCGCAGGAACGCCGGTGATCGCTTACAAGCGCGGTTCGGTTCCCGAAGTCATTCAAGACGGGGTCAGCGGATTTGTCGTTCATAACGTCGAGGAAGCCGCTCACGCGGTAACCAAGATTGATTCCCTTGATCGCCTGGCTTGCCGCAAGGATTTCGAGTTGCGATTCAGCGCAACTCGCATGTGTCGTGATTACCTGTCGGTGTACGAAGGCCTTCTGCAGACTACACCGGCGATCGTTCGCACATCTCCTGGGGACATGAGTTGGCAGAGATCGGCGTAAAGCAACAACATAAGTTCTACATCGAAACCGCGTCGTCGCCAGCCGACGATCGGACTCGTGTTCTGAAATACGGCAAGATGTTTGCCGTATTTGATCGCTATGGAGATATTGAACCCGTAGGTTTGGGGGAACAGGGTGTCTATTATCAGGGCACCCGCTTTCTTTCGAATTTCCAACTGTCGTTTGGGCCCTCCCGGCCGCTGCTATTAAGCTCGACTATCCGAGCCGACAACTCCATGTTCACCGCCGACGTGTCCAATCTCGATATGTCAAGTGAGCATGGAACTATTCCCCGCGGGGTGGTGCATCTCACCCGCACTAAATTTCTATGGCGGGCCGCCTGTTACGAAAAGTTTCACGTTTCGAACTATGGGATGAAAGCGGTCCGCTTTCCTCTTTTTCTGCGCTTCGACTCTGACTACGCCGATATTTTTGAAGTTCGGGGAACCAGACGCCAGACACGCGGATGGCGCCTGCGCGATGTCGCGAAATCGGACTCGGTGGAGATATCCTACCGGGGCCTGGATGGAGTTTTGCGTACCACGCTCATCGTTTGTTCTCCCGCACCGTCAAATATTTCCGAGGGCGAAATGCGCTTCGATCTTTCCCTCGAACCCAGGACCGAAGCCATTTTTAACGTAACCGTTGCCTGCGATCTCGATCAGAATACGGATTTGGAAAATTACGAAAGCGCATGGCTCGCGGTCGCCTCCGAGATCAGCGCCGCCGAGCAGAGCGGATGCAAGATAAGCAGTTCCTGCAAGGAGTTCAATGATTGGATAAAACGCTCCCAGGCTGATGTGGAGATGATGACCCTGGGAAATCCCGAGCGCAATTATCCCTATGCGGGTGTGCCGTGGTTCAGCACGGTTTTCGGCCGAGATGCGATTATCACGGCTCTTCAATGCCTATGGCTCAAACCAGATATTGCCCAGGGTGTATTGGAATATCTGGCGCTCACCCAGGCTACGGATTTCATCCCTGAGGCCGACGCCGAGCCAGGCAAGATTATTCATGAAGCCCGCGAGGGCGAAATGCCGGCGCTGCGCGAAGTCCCCTTTGCGCGATATTACGGCAGCGTTGATTCGACTCCACTCTTCGTCATGCTTGCCGCGGCCTATTACAAGCGTACCGGCGATCTTTCGTTCGTGAAGAAGATTTGGCCGAACATTAAAGTGGCACTGCGGTGGATCGACGAATCAGGTGACCGCGATCAGGACGGATTCGTCGAGTACCACCGCTTCTCAGAACAGGGTCTGGTCCACCAAGGATGGAAAGATTCCAACGACTCGGTATTTCATGCAAATGGAGAACTTGCCCAAGGGCCTATTGCGCTGTGCGAGGTGCAGGGATACGTTTATGCCGCGAAAAAAGGTGCCGCCGAATTAGCCAGAGCGCTTGAAGACCTTAAACTTGCGGAGGTTTTGGAATCGCAGGCTGCAAGTTTGAAGACGCGCTTCAACGAAGTTTTCTGGTGTTACGACCTGGGAATCTATGCTTTGGCCCTGGACGGCGACAAGCAGCCTTGCCGGGTCCGCACCTCGAATGCGGGTCACTGTCTCTACACGGGAATCGCTAATCCTGAAAATGCTCGGGTAATGGCGCAATCTTTGGTAGGTCGGGACTTTTTCTCGGGCTGGGGCATTCGCACCGTAGCGAAGGGCGAATCGCGCTATAACCCGATCTCCTACCACAACGGCTCAGTCTGGCCCCACGATAATTCCATGATCGCCGCTGGACTCGCTCGTTACGGGTACAAAGCGGAGGCTGGACAAGTGCTTTCCGCCAATCTTGATGCCAGTTCGGTGATTGAATTGAACCGACTGCCGGAACTGCTCTGTGGTCTGGAACGTCGTCCGGGAGATAGCCCAACGCTCTATCCCGTTGCCTGCTCACCCCAGGCATGGGCGGCCGGCGCAGCCTTCCTGCTGTTGCAGTCGTGCCTTGGAATCTCCATCGATGCCGAGAAGAAACAGATCACCTTTGAAGAGCCGTATTTGCCGGAACGAATTTCGCAACTCTGGATCAAACGCCTGCGCGTCGGAGACAGCACCGTGGATGTTCTGGTAGAGCGCAGCGACTATTTGGTCCTTGTTCAAACTAGTGAGAACTCTAGTGGCATCAACGTCTTTGTAACTTAGTCGCGCTACAGTATTCCCTCCATCCAGCTACCCCATTTACCGGATTACAGCCGTACCCCTCGCTGCCTAACATTCCACATGATTTACGAGATAGTCGGAGGAAAGACATGAAGAAAGGGCTCGCAGTCTTCTCCGCAGTGTTAGCTCTCAGCTTAGCATCGCTGGCTCAGGACGCGGCCACCACGGCTACCACCAGCGTGACAGGTTGCCTTGCCGGCTCCGCTGGGGCATATACGCTCACCGATCCAGCTGGAAAATCGTACGTTCTAACCGGGAAAACCGATGATCTAGCTGGGCACCTAGGCCATCAAATGGAAGTGACCGGGCAGGGACCGGCGCCCAATTCGAGCCAAACTAGCTCTGGCACAGCGTCCTTTGAAGTGGCCGGGGCCAAAATGATTTCCGACCAATGTGCGGCAGGGAATGCGAAAGCCGACAGCACCAAGGGAGTCGCCGTCGGCGCCTGGGATAAAGGCACGACCAATACGCCCGCCGGTGATACTAATTCCGAGTCACCCGCGCCTGGAGCAGCGCCGGTGGGCCAAATGCCTCCAGTTCCCGAGGCGGCAACTTCGCAGACCAACGTGAACCAGCCTGAGCCGGCCGCAGTACCCGCCCCTCCTCAGCCCGAAACTCCGTCGGCGCCGAGTGAGCCCGCTGCACCCCCGTCTCAGGAAGCCACCCTCCCCCAGACCGCTTCTCCGCTACCTCTATTTGGCATTCTTGCGGTAGGATTTCTTTGTGCGGGCTATATGACTCTAAGGACCAGTTAGTGAACACCCTTCCCCCAAAAGCGTCCGAATGGGCCGCCCGTATGGCTGGCCGATGGCCGAAATGCCGTCGGCCAGTTGCGTTCTTGCTTCTTAGTGTTGGAACTCTGCTCTCGGTCCATGTAGCTCACAGCTACGGCACCATGTACGCAGCCCAACGTCAACTGGAGCGGGAGTGGGAACACCAACAACACTCGCCGGCAGCGCCACCGCTCACGAATTCTGTCACCCGCGTTTCGATCCCAAAGATTAATTTGGATGTGATGGTAGTCGAGGGTACTTCGCATAGCTCTCTGCTGAATGGTCCAGGGCATCTTGATGACACGCCAGCTCCCGGAGCCACAGGAAACTCTGTGATCGCCGCACATCGCGATACATTCTTCCGCAACATTGGGGATCTCGGACGCGGGGATGATATTTTTGTCCGTCGTGCCGGGCATGCGTATCATTACGTCGTCAAACGTAAAGCGATCGTCCAGCCTAACGATGTAACGGTCGTCAAGCCCAGCCCGCAGAACCGGCTGACTCTCATCACCTGCTATCCCAGCCACTACATTGGTCCAGCCCCGCAGCGCCTGGTAGTGATTGCCGAAAGAATTGACGACTCTTTTCACAACTGAGAACATCTGAAAACGCTGTAATAAGCCCCTTGGCAGCAACACATTGCAGTCGAGAACCATCCAACTTGCTCCATGTCTGAAATGGGCGTCAAACCACCGGTCAGCACATCCCTGCCGCCGGATTTCCCGCAAAAGCAGGAGAGTCTCTTTCGCGAAAGCCTGCTGTTGATGAACCGCTGCAGTGTGCCCTATGTGGTAGCCGGTGCTTTTGCCCTGCATCACCACACCGGCATCTGGCGGGTCACTAAGGATCTCGACCTATTTTTGACTGCAAAAGATGTCCCGCAAGCATTGAAGTGCTTCGAACAAGCTGGTTTTGAAGGAGAGATATGCGATCCGGTATGGCTCGCCAAGGCTCATCGCGATGGTTTCTTCATCGACCTCATTACCGGCATGAGCAACGCCGTAATTGTGGTTAACGAATCCTGGATCAATCGAGCCACTCCTTGTGTAGTGCTCGGGGTTGAAACCAGAGTTTTGGGAGCAGAAGAGCTACTTGCATCGAAATTGTTCGTGGTGCGGCGCGAACGTTTTGACGGTGCTGACATCGCCCATATTATTTACGGGACCCACGGCAAACTGGACTGGGAGCGCATTCTTGCCCTTGCCGGCGACCACTGGGAAATTTTGCTGTGGGCTCTGGTGTTGTACCGCTACATCTATCCTGCGCAAACCGATTACGTTCCGCGCTTCGTGTGGAAGAAATTGTTGGGGCAATTTCAGCAGGAACTGGAAAATCCAGATCCCAAAGCGCCCTTTCGCGGCAGTCTGGTTGATGACAACATGTTCGCCATTGATGTTGCCGAGTGGGGAATGGACAATGTCCTCTGGCGACAGCGCCAGGAGCGGCAAAATGAAATCGCCGCCAGCACCGATACTCCGGAAAAGCCATAATGAGAGTCGCAGCCACGGCCGATCTTCATTTCACCGCGCAGCGTTATCCCCAATTTCACGAACAGCTGGGCCGCGTTCGTGATGAAGCCGATGTGCTAGTCATCGCCGGCGACCTTACCAACTACGGTCAGCTCGCGGAGATGGAAGAGCTCCTAAATCAACTGGTGCGGGTCCGCATTCCGATCATTGCTGTACTGGGAAATCACGACTATGAGAGTGGCGCTCAGGCGAGCCTGATGAAGATGATGACCGACGCCGGAATCAAGGTTCTCGACGGAACTGCCTACGAACGTGACGGAGTCGGGTTTGCGGGCGCCAAAGGATTCCCCGGCGGGTTCGGACGCGGCGTTCTCACGGCCTTCGGGGAGCCGGAAGTTAAAGCGTTCGTCCAGGCTGCGATCGATGAATCATTGAAGCTCGAGCGCGCGATGTCACAACTGCGCAGCGAGAAACGGGTGGTGGTGCTGCACTACGCGCCCATCGGAGACACGATCCAGGGGGAACCTCCTGAAATTTTCCCATTCCTTGGAACCTCCCGCCTGGTTGAAGTAGTGGATCGCCACGGAGCCAACCTCGTCGTACACGGCCACGCCCATCACGGCTCTGCCAGCGGCAAGACCACTGCCGGAATTCCTGTCCATAATGTAGCTGTCCACGTCCTGCAGACCGAAACACCGAACGCGCTTTACCGGGTTTTTGACGTTTAGATCTCGCCAAGGTTTGCTACCACCCATTGTTTCAGCTCGCGCAGGCCAAGCTCCTCGAACACCGTTGGGGAGCTGCCGCACTCCACTCCTGTCATCTCGACCGGGAGTCGACCATCGCGAATGATGGTCTGCGCAGCGGAGAGACCTTGTGTTCCCCGCCTGCTACCAGCCCTCTTATTGAGCCGCGGGATCACGACGCGGGCACAACCAGTTCAGATCCCCAGCCGAAAGTCCGAGATGCTTTGCTTGGTCAGAGATATTTCCTCGAAGACTGCGGACGTTCCTTCGCCGAGCGGGGACTGGGTGCTGATCCCCATCCAAATCGATGCAGGGTAGTCATTGCGGAACAGGCGGATGAGCTGCCAGGCCTTCTTGTCGAGGGAGTAATAGAACCCGACTGTTTTCGTATCAGAAGAAATCTTCATGTAGACACTCTTCGAAGTGACTACGTCATGATTGTTGTCGTCAGAGGTTCCAACAGTGCGGACGCTGACCATTCTGGTCTTGTTGCGTTCATCCATTTCCATCGCCATCTTCAGCCAGAGGTCCTCTTTTACGTAGATATAGAGCGTTCCCGCGTCATACGTCTTCAGAAACTTCGGCGTAACCTTTGCCGTCAGGGTGAACGGCTGCTTGTTATCAATCTCGGTCAGGAGAACTGGGGCGGTGTGGTTGGACAGCTTCCCGTCCGGATCACGGAAATTGTCCCGCTTCCCTTCACTCGCAAGAGTGAGTCTGCCGTTCTCAATGTTGGCATGAGCCGCGGCTGCGTTGAGAGAGCGAGTAAAGGTAATTCCTTGCAAGGTGATTTTGCACGCTTCACTCTTCATATCTTCGGCAGACGCTTGGCGGGGGACAACACAGACTAGGATGAGTGACAGCACGAAAGCCAGGATCTTCATAGGTTTCTGGTTCTTGCCTTTCCGGACGCAGCCAGGACTGGCCCCGCCGACTCCACCGCAAGGGTATCAAAACTGAGGCAGAAGGTGTGGCGCGGATTCACGGGGCGACGTCCCGGGGAGGAAAAACCAATCATTTTGGACCGATCCCGAACAACCGTCCCTCGAATAACATGCTTCTTAGTGACAGGCCGCGTCAAAATGTACGATATATCCCATACCTTAAGAGGTAGTACTGAAAGCACGACCACTCGTAGGTACGTTCCTGTGTGTATTCCTTGCCAGTTGTGGCGGCAGAAATTCTGACTGCGGTGTAGCCGATATAACGGTGCGACCAGCAACCGCCACGGCTAACCACAACGCCACATCCCCGGGCAACACGGAGCGGTTCTTCGCAGACTCCGTGGTTACCGGCCCATGCCCACTTCCTCAAATAAATCCGAGCTCCATATCGGATGGAGTAAATGTCAACATCAGCAACGCTACCGATGTGCCCAATGGAACGGCAACCTGCCTGAACACGACGGCCACGCCGGTGGCCGTGACAGCTACCGCCACGGCAACTGAAAGACTTTCATCGCCACCGGCACACTGACGTGTAACTGAGCAGGCAAACGATGGGGGACGGAGACGACGTTGAGTTCAAATGGACCATCCCTGATTGAAGGTCAGAGGGTGACGAACGCGAGTTTCACCACAGGAGCTGAAAACGTAAACCCTCTCCTTTGTGCCGTTCGTCAACTGCTAACCACGCTTCACAAACTTCAAAGCGGCTGCATTCATGCAGTAGCGCAAGCCGGTTGGTCTGGGGCCATCTTCGAAGACGTGACCCAGGTGCGACTCACACTCGGTACAAAGAACTTCGGTCCGCACCTCTCCCAGGCTGGCGTCGACCTTGTTCCGGACATTCTCCCCGGCAATCGGCGCCCAGAAGCTTGGCCATCCGGTTCCGGAGTCAAATTTTGTGTCGGAGCTGAACAAGGCATTGTCGCAACAGATGCAGCGGTAGAGACCCTTGTCGTGGATGTCATACTGGCCGCTGAAGGCGCGCTCCGTGGCCGCTTTGCGCGTGATCTCGAATTGCAAAGGCGTCAGTTGTTGTTTCCACTCGGCATCCGTCTTGCGGACCTTCATCACCTGCGCGGGCCCAATTTTCTTACCGGTGTCGTCAAACTCAATCACTTTGACGGTGTCCTTGTCTTCCTTCGCCAGCCCGACGGTTGGACTACCCAGCCAGCTCGCTATGGTCACCCCCGTCACCGTCACCACAGAATTTGCCAGAAACGTTCTGCGATTCACGATCCCCTCCTATCCAAAGGTGAAGGCAAAGGCCCGCCCCCTTGAACCCAGAAATTCTAGTTCAAACGTCCGATCTTCAACCGGTTTTTTGGACGAATCAACTGCTAAAGCCGGTTCCCTTGAACCGTGCCCGCTCCGTTTGCGTGAGTGTCATTGCCGTGGTCATCTCCGGGCGTGGTCCCATCTAACTTGGCTTGAACCGAATTGGTTTGCCGCCCTTAGTCGGACCCGGCACGAGATGCGTGAAAGCGAAACACTGTCTTCCGGAAACGGCTTGCAGTTGAGCGTCCTCAAGTCCGATCTTCCACTTTCCATTAATAGCCAAAGTGCATATTGAACTCCGGGCTCCACGCTGCATAATCCGGACCTGCCTCGCTGTAATACTGTTCCAGGCCAATTTGAGGTACGACTCGTTCTACGGAGATTGTCGCCGCTATGGACTCGTCGACCGCCGTGTTTGATGGGGGCATTGCGTTCCTCAAATTACTGGTAATTCAGTATATACAGAACTTAAAGAAATATAAAACAGTTGACATATTCCTATATGGGAATGTAAGGTTCTTTCATGGCAAGAGCCAGCACCACTTCCGATGCCTTCAACGCGGTCGCGGAACCACGCCGGCGGCAGATTTTGACCTATCTGGCCGGTACCGAACGCCCCGTAGGAGAAATCGTGGCCGCTCTCGGCCTGGAGCAGCCTTCTGTCTCCAAGCACCTGCGCGTGCTGCGCAACGTAGGGCTGGTCCGGATGCGCTGCCAGGGCCGGCAAAAGTTGTACCGCACCAATGCCGAGGCGATACGCCCTCTTCACGAGTGGGCAGGAACCTTCGAACGTTACTGGCAGCACCAGTTGCATCGCGTGAAGGAACGCGCGGAAGCAATGGTCCGCCAGAATTTCTCAGATCCCAATCTTAAGGAGAAGAAATCATGATTGCTACCGAACCGACCCTAGAAAACCTGACGCTTACGATCAACCAGGAGATCCACGTCCAAGCGCCTCTGGATGTAACCTTTGCCGCACTGCTCGAGCAACTCGGCCCCGGCAACGAAACACCGGATGGCAAATCGCTCAACATGAAGATTGAAGCCTGGCCCGGTGGCCGCTGGTACCGCGACCTGGGTGACGGCAACGGACACTTCTGGGCGAATGTCCAGGCCATCAAGCGGCCCACGCTGCTGGAATTCGCGGGTCCGTTGTTCGCCTCGTTCCCCATGGTTTCGAATGTGCAATACCGGCTGAGTGAAGTCGATGGCGGAACCTTGATCACCTTCCGGCACACCGCGCTCGGCTTCGTTCCCGAGGAACATAAGGAAGGCATGAACAAGGGCTGGACCTCGATGAACGAGCGCGTCCGCAAGCACGCCGAAGCTGGCAGACAGTCCGGATCGCGATCAACGACTCGCAAGTAAGGAGAAGCCCATGTGTCCTGCATGCATATCCACCGCCGTACTGATTGTCGGCAGCGTCATCTCAACCGGCAGTCTCGCGGCAATCACAATCAAGAAATTCGGGGGGAAAAACGCCCCAGACCAAGCCAAAGAGAGAGACAAGAATCATGACTCAAGCAACCCTGACGGCCCACAAGAGCGAAAGTCGTAAAGAGTGGCTGGCTTCGCGACTTCTCAGACTGTGTAACATTCCCCTACTGGGTTAAGAAATCGAGCGATCCGGAACGTACCAAATGCCTTTGAAAGAAGAGTTCCCCAATGGAGCCCGTGACAGGACTCAGCACCGGAAAGAAAAGGAGAAATTACGATGGCAACAAACCAAGAGAAAGAGAGAGACAAGGAGCACCCGAAAGGGCATATTGCGATGAAGACACCCTCGATCGTGTCGCAGCAGGATTGGGATGCTGCGCGCCAGCAGCTCCTCGTGAAGGAGAAGGCCTTTACCCGCTCCCGTGACGCCCTGGCCGCCGAACGCCGGCGCATGCCATGGCTGGTTGTGGACAAGAAGTACGAATTCGACGGGCCCAAGGGCAGGGTAAGCCTGCTCGATTTGTTCGAGGGACGCCGTCAGTTGATCGTCTATCGCGCCTTCTTCGAACCCGGGGTGTTCGGCTGGCCCGAGCATGCCTGTCGAGGCTGCTCCCTGGGCGCCGATCAGGTCGCCCACTTGGCCCATCTGAATGCTCGTGACACCACTCTCGCCTACGCCTCACGCGCTCCGCAAGCGGACATCGCGCGCCTGAAGGCGCGGATGGATTGGGAGATGCCCTGGTACACCATCACCGACGGCTTCGACGCGGACTTCGGCGTCGATGAATGGCACGGCCACAACGTGTTCTTCCGCGATGGCGAGCGGGTGTTCCGCACATACTTCATCAACAGCCGCGGCGACGAGGCGATGGGGAGTACGTGGAGCTACCTCGACATCACGCCGCTCGGCCGGCAGGAGATTTGGGAGGACTCGCCTGAGGGTTACCCCCAAACCCAACCTTACAAATGGTGGAACTGGCACGACAACTATGGCGCCGAAGCCTCGCCTGACCCGAAGTGGGTCGAGATATCCAGCGCTGGAGAAGCCGCATTCCGAAAGGATGACGCCGAGGCAAAAGCAAGCTAAGAAGAGCGACCACTTTGCCGCCTTCGAGCAGACCGCTCTTTTCACACAGGAGTTGCGCGAGTGTTTCCATCTTGGCGGATCGCTTGAGGGCCCCACCCTAAATCGCGTCTTTGGCGATTTAGGGTGGGGCTTTTGACTCTGGAAGGTTCACGATTGCCGGCGAAAGCTAATCAACAGGACGGCGTCACTGGCATTCACCTGTTCCCGTCCCCATAACCCCGCCACACATACTCCAACGCCTCCCCCATCGTCTGCACCCTCACCGCACGGTCCACATGCCCTGCATTGCGGGCAAAAACAAACTGATAGTGATATCCCTTCGCCGCCAGCACCCGGGCCATGTTCTCGTTGGCCAGCACCCAATCATGCATGTTGTCGCGCATCACATTCGGATTAAACAGATCACGGTCGCCCACTTCCATCCAGATGCGGATCGGCTTCACTGGACTGCCAGGGATCAAATGCTCATGAAACTCCCAGGCACCATGCGGAGTCTTCGGATCGTACGGCCACTGCTGGTTGATGAACGTCCCCGAATAAGTCAGCACGCGGTGATAAAGTTCCGGATGATACCAGGCCATGATCAGCGCGCACGACCCTCCGGAACTGCCGCCCGTAGTCGCACGCCCGTCAGGATCCTTCGTGAGCCTAACGCGCGCCCGGGCTTCCACCAGCGGCAATACTTCCCTCTCCACAAATTCGGCATAGACGCCCGACATGGTGTCATACTCCAGCCCGCGCTGGCTGCCCTGGGCGTCCCCGCTGCCGTTGCCGATGGAAATCGCAATCATCACCGGGAGCTTGTGTTGCGCGATCAAGCTGTCCAAAGTTAAAAACAGCAGCCAGTCAGGCCCGTCGGCCCCAACGATAAAAGGCGCAACCCTCCCCCCCACATACTGCCTTGGGACATACACCGCCACCTTCCGCGTGTACGGCGCGGGATGGCTAGTCGTGACCACGAGCTTCGCCGGGTCCGCAGGGTCCGGCGTCCCGAACGTATTCGACTCGCGCGCAATGCCGGGATAGATCTTGCTGTCCGCTGAATTCATGGTGAACTCAATCACCGTCCCGTTCACCGGATTCTGCCCGGAGTTTTGCGAGTCGGCAGGATGGGTGGGCCCAAGAATGAAATTCCCATCGTCATTCGCCGGAGGCAATGAGCCGTCCGGCAACTCCCTGGCCGCAACATACCCAGCAGTGTGCGGATCGCGGGTAGGCGGAGTGGGCCGTTCAGGCCGGGTGGCCTGAGGAGATTGAGCCAGCGCAGCAACTGCGATCAGCAGAAAGGCGATGGTTAGAGTGCGGATTGGATTCATGTAAGTGTGCCTCTTTGCGTAGGCAGCGAGCCGCGGGCCATATCTTGCCATTGGGAGTGTAACTCTAAGGAGTTCCATAAGTTGTTAACCGATGGACGCCGAAAGCATTCACGTCAACATTTCATCCTCATGCCACATCAGGGCGTTATCGTCACGATGACCCGCTTGTACCGCGACAGTGGCGGGTTGCCCTTGTCGCTGACCCTGAGGATAAAGTGAACAGTTTCTGGTTTGTCGACTTTTGGGGCGACCAAAGTGACATCGGAAATGTTTTCTGCGGTCGAGAACTTGACCGCCCCTTTGTAGGAACCAGCCTCGGGATATTGGGACCACAAGAAGCTCACACTGTCCCCATCGGGGTCGGTTGCGTGTGCGCTGAGGTCAAAGTTCCCTCCCGATCGCACGCTGATCGCGTCCGGGTGATTCAAGGCCGGAACGGGAGGATGATTAGTCTCCTGGTAGGACTTCGTCGTCCAATTCATGCGCGCAGCGAAATCGTTTTGGAAGTCATCCCTCCATCGCCAGAGTGTGGCTTTGAAGTCGTGGAATGATTTTTCGCCCGGCTGAATGGCGCCTCCGTTCTCGCCTATTACCGGCGGAGTGTATTCGTCCATGGCATTGGTCCAGATGGGACGCGTTTCTTGTTCTATCGGAACGCCACCGATGAATGTATGGGGATCAGTGACGGACACCTCCGGCCGATGCAATTCGTAGCGACCGCCCCAACCACCCCAGTCAGGATGTTCAGGGTCACCCAGTCCGTTGGGAATCAGCGCGAGCCAGGATGGCGTGTCGCCTTCCATGCCGTAGGCAACGTCCGGATACGCGGCGCCCATCGGCCCGTGCCCCTGTTGAATGTGTTCGGCCAGCCACTTGGTGCTAATTGTCGCGTTATCGATCCCTGGTATGGCGGTATTGATTCCGGTCCACGTGGCGGCGGCGTAATCGCCTCCGGGCGTGACAATGTAAAAGAGCCTGGGGAAGCTCTTGCGAATCCATGGCCCGCTATCGTCCTGGTCGGAGATCGTATATACCCTGAGTTTGGCGATCAGACGATCGACTTCTGCCGCCGGTTTTGTGGCACGGAGTTTATAGAGCGACTGTGCGAGTGTGTTGGCGCCTCCCCAGATCGTAATCCATAGCGGGCGATCGTCATTTCTCTCGAGAGTCTCAATGATCCTGTTGGACCCTTCTGAATCCTTGCCCGCGCCGACTCCACTCATGCCGTACTCAGCCCGGCCATGTTTCACCAATAAGTGGAGAACTTCAGGCGGAGGGTAGTGCCTGTCATGCTTCACCAAATTGCCATGGACTTTGGAGTACGAGCCGATCACACCGTGAATCAACTCCGGCGAGACGGATGTCCTCTTCCATGTCGAGGTAGTTGCAATCAGGCCCTGGATATCGATGACATCGGAATACAGCAGCAGTCGAACCATGCTTTCCGTGTCGTCGACTTCCGCCCCGATGTCGGTAAGGACGATCATCCGATACGGCTTGCTGATTTTCATGGAGACTCTGGCTGGCGCGGTGTCGGATGCGACTGCCGTCGGGAGATCAGTGGCAAGAAAAAGGCCAACGATCGCGGCGATCCAGAAGAGCACGGAGCGTTTTGTCATGGCGGGATTATCGCGCATTCAATACCTCGACGCTGATGGGAAATCGAAGGTGAAGTATACTTTTCAGCGAAAGCTGGACCACCCGCGTCGCTCGCGCGAGATGAATCAAGCGAAAAAAAGGAATGGAAGAACCTCAGGTTTTTGGCAAAGTACTGCCAAAGAAGCGCCTTGAGAAGAGCGATAATATCGAGCCGTCAACCCCAAGGAGTGACCTTATGAAGATGAAAAAGTACGCTAACTTTGACGACTATCTCGATGATCAGCCACCGAAGGCCCGCTCCATAATCCGCGCATTGCGCAAGTTCGTGAAACGTGTAGAGCCTGACCTTCAGGAGGCGGTGAAATGGGGCAATGGCTGTTGGGTTAAGGGCAAACAGCCCATCTCCTACGTCTACTCTGCGCCCGACCATGTTCAGTTCGGCTTCATACGCGGTCACGCGCTAAAGGACCCACGCGGCCTTCTCGAAGGCAACGGCCAGTATGTACGCCACGTCAAGGTGCGCAAGCCCTCCGACGTCGACGAGGACATGTTCCAAGCATTCCTGCGACAAGCGGTGCACTGATCCATGCCATGCGTTTCTGTTCCACCAGTCGAAAACCACAAGTCAAAATCCTATAAAGCGGATCCCCAGATCTTGCAAAACAATGCACTCATGGGGCACTCGAGATTGGTTTGTTTTTGGGAAGATATTTGCGAAGGGCCCCGCGGCTCCTGAACAATTAAAGAGAGGATCATGAGATTCGCCCTTTTGCTTGTGCTGGGATCCTTAGCCTCCGCTGAAACCATGACGCTTCAGACTTTGATCACTTCGAAGATTCCGCAAGGCAGATTCGAAGCCAAAGATGCGAGCGGCAAGGTACATCGCGGACATTTCGTCAGCCATGCCGCCAGACGCTGGTTGCGCCGGGGATCGGTCTCGCTTTATTTCGACGAACCGCTGGTGGTTGAAAACAAAGACAAGGAAGGCATGATCCGCGCGAGCCACAAGAAACAATTGATTGTGCTTGGCAGCTCGCTCGCGGTTGCAAAAATCGTGGATGACTCGGTGGATACTGCCATCGGTGCCAACAAAGCCCGGTTGATTGCGGCCCCTGCCGCCGCCTTGCTGATGTATTTCGAAAAGGGCGGCGAAGTGAAGCTAGAGCCCGGATACCGCTTCGAAGCCGTTCGACAACCTCAAAGATGAAGCGTAAGAGTCGAACAAACCGGGTGGACCACTTTGCACTCATTGTCCGATTCAAGAATTTTAGGGCACGTTTCGTCTGTCCCCGGGGTGCTCCCATTCGTCTCCCCAAATGCCTATCAAAAAACTCCGCTACCATCTTGTTGGCCTCAACCGATTCCGGCAACGTGAAGTTGGTCAAAAGGCACGCGGCAGTCGGTCAAACCCAATCAGCTGAGCATCCACCCCAGCCTGTACAAAGGCACGATGCAGATTTACTGTCCCGCTCAAGAGCAGATCGCGCACACTGGTCAAGAAAAATGTCGGCGTCATGCCTCGCAAGTCAGCGAATTGCGGGGACAGCACCGGATTCGGCGGATTTGTTACCCGCGGCCAGACTTCCGGTTGGAACTTAAGCGATAAATTTGGAGTAAGCATCACGAAACTCAAACTGCTCAAGATCTTTTGGGATTTCGATGATGCGGCGGCGATCGCCTCCCTTCTGCTCTTCTTCTCCGGCACGGGCGTTTAAACTCATGCTGGCACGCGGTTTTCGGAACATCTTTTGTCTCGATGACCGTTATCCTTCCTCGGTTTGACGTGGGAAAAATAGGCAGCATGCCTCCTCAAATGCGAGGAATCAGGGCGGATCGCCCCCGCAAAATGATCTGACCACCTCGGACTTCCCCCTCCCTTAAACAGGAGAATATCCCGATTAATATGCCTTGACACGTATATTCCATATGGAGTATATAAGGGGCGTGGAATCCTTCGAAATCATTGCTGAGCCGAACCGCCGCGCGATATTGAGCCTGCTGGTCTCATCAGAACAGTCGGTGGGAGAGATCGAGCGTCAGCTTCATATGTCGCAGCCAACCGTGTCCAAGCACCTGCGAGTGCTGCGCGAGGCAGGTTTCGTCGAATCCACGGTGGACGCGCAGCGCCGCCTCTACCGGCTGAGACCGGAACCGCTTCAGCAGGTCGATGCCTGGCTGGCTCAGTTCCGCCGTTTCTGGTCCGCTCACATCGACGCTCTCGAACGCCACCTCGACCGCATGGATCAATCGACAACCGAGAAAACGACGCGGCGCAAACCGCAGACCTGAAAAGGAGAACGAGATGAAAATCAAAGTGACCAGCATTTACGTAGACGAACAGAACAAGGCATTGCGCTTCTATACCGAAACACTGGGCTTTACCAAAAAAACCGACTTCAGCCAGGGTCCATTTCGCTGGCTGACGGTGGCCTCACCCGAAGAGCCGGACGGTGTTGAGCTTCAGCTGGCGCTGAACGACAACCCTGCTGCTAAAGCCTATCAGCAGGCGTTGTTTCAACAGAGCCAGCCTGCGATAATGTTCTTCACTGAAGACGTCCAGGGCGACTACGAGCGGATCAAGGCCCGCGGCGCCGAATTCACCATGGCGCCCACTGCCGTGACCGGCTCGACCATTGCGATGTTGAAGGACACCTGCGGCAACCTCGTTCAGCTCTCCCAGCTGGCACGCTGGTAAAGGAAAACCAGAAGGGATGACCGATCGCGCTCAGTACGAACCGGGCCCTGCCAGCGGGGCGCGGGTACAAAAAGATGGAGAGAAGTGGACGCTTGTCTTGGTCCGGGAACTGCGCCAATCGCCTGAGAAGGTCTGGCAGGCGATCACCGACCCGGTGCATCTCCGCGAGTGGGCTCCCTTCGATGCCGATGGAAACCTGGGTGCGGCCGGATCCACGGTGAAGCTCACCACCGTGGGAGCACCTGCGCTGCACGTTACTGAAACCACCGTGACGCGGGCGGATGCCCCCAACCTGCTCGAGTACAAGTGGGGTGGCTTCGACATGCGCTGGGAACTCGAAGCTTCTCTTAGTGGCACGCGTCTGACGCTTTGGACCAATATCGGTCACCGCTTCATCGCCATGGGTGCCGCCGGATGGCACATCTGCTTCGACGTGCTGGATCGGTTTCTTGCCAGTCAGCCCATCGGCCGCATTGTCGGGCCCGAGGCCATGAAGTTGCCTGGCTGGCAGCGCTTGCACGCCGAGTACGCCAAAGAGTTCGGGGTAGAAACGCTCAACTGGCCACCCCAGACCGACAATAGGTTATTCGAGGCCGGGATGTCAAAAAAATAGACGACGAACCAACCAAGTCGGTACCCGCCGGGCCTAACTAGACTCTAGGCGCGAGATCACCCATTGCGCGGCTTCTTGCGTGCCTAACCTCCCGCCGACGTCGTGTGTGGTTCTCTTTTGACGGACCGCCTCCAGCACCGCAGCTTCAATACGAGACGCTTCAGTAGCGAGGCCCAGGTGCGCGAGCATCATCGCCGACGTTAGGATTGCCCCATGCGGGTTGGCAATGTTCTTCCCGGCAATCGAAGGCGCTGAGCCATGCACTGGCTCGAACATCGATGTCTTTCCGGGATGGATATTCCCGCTGGCCGCCATTCCCAAGCCACCCTGTATCCCGGCTGCAAGGTCGGTGATGATGTCGCCGAACATGTTGTTGGTGACGATCACATCGAACTGCCGAGGGTCGCGCACCATCTGCATGCAGAGTGCATCCACATACATGTGCTCAGCGATAATTTTTGTATATTCCTGGCTCACTTCTTTGAACACCCGCTGCCAAAGGCCATGGGCATAGGTCATGACGTTGGCTTTGTCGGTCATTAGAACCCGGCCGCGCGGCGACCCATCCGCTTTTTTGTGGCTCTGGCAGTATTCAAATGCGTAGCGGATTACACGCTCGACGCCCTTGCGCGTGTTTACGTCCTCTTGAATCGCGACTTCATCAGGAGTTCCCTTCTTGAAGTTCCCTCCTACGTCGACGTAAACCCCCTCGGTATTTTCGCGGACCACGACAAAATCGACGTCCGCGGGTTCGACAGCCTTTAACGGACAAAGCGATGCGTCCAAAAGCCGTACCGGGCGGACATTGGCGTAGAGATCCATCTGAAACCTCATGCCCAGCAGAATTTCCTTGGCATGAATATTGGAGGGAACACGCGGGTCGCCGAAAGCCCCGACCAGGATCGCATCGAACTCGCGATCCAGCTTCGCGAAGCCATCGGGAGGTACGGTTACTCCATCCGCGAGATAGCGATTGGCGCTCCAATCGAAGTGGATCAGTTCGACGGCTGCCCCGCAGGCTTCCATCACCTTGACCGCCTGCGGGATCACTTCTTTGCCGATTCCATCGCCGGGAATGATTGCGATGCGCTTCTTTGGGCTCACGTGGGAAAAGGTACCATACGCGGCGACCGGACGAATCGGCTAAGTGCAGCTCGCTTCGCTATAATCGAAATAGACGTATGAACGCTTCTGTAAGCCAAAATCCAGCGGCGACCGCTACTGCTTCTGTGGCTGTCGAGTTCCAATCTCTGATCTCGGGTGCCGGGATTTACGACCTTCCGAATCGCGCCAAGCTCTCATTGACCGGGAAAGACCGCGTCCGCTGGCTGAATGGGATGATCACCAATAACGTCCGCGATTTGGCCGTAGGATGTGGCGTTTATGCTTTTGTTCTCACTCCACAAGGCAAGATTCTTGGAGACTTGTTTGTCTACAATCGCGGCGAATCAATCGTGCTCGATACCGATCAGTCGCAGCTGGCAAAAGTATTCGAGACTTTGAAGCGCTACATCATCATGGACAAGGTGGAGATGACCGATATCACTAGTTCTGTTTCGGTGATGGGCGTGGCCGGACCAGGGGCGGGTGAGGTTTTGGGAGTTACGGGCCAGTTAACGGCTGGTTCCCCTTTGAGGATAGAGGATGTGACGTTAAAAGGCGTCCCAGCAACTCTGGTTCGTGGCGACAACCCGGCGATACCGACTTTTGAACTATGGCTCAACCCCGTGCATCGCACGCAAGTAAAGTTGGCCTTGTTGCAGGCGGGAGCACAAGAAGTTGGCGGCGAGGCGGTAGAACTGTTGCGGATTGCCTCCGGTACCCCTCGTTACGGACAGGACATCCACGACCGCGACCTGCCACAAGAGACGGGACAGACCCGCGCGCTGAACTTCACCAAGGGCTGCTACATTGGCCAGGAGATTGTGGAGCGCATTCGCGCCCGCGGGAATGTGCATCGGATGTTCACGGGCTTTCTGGCTGATGGAGACCAACTCGCTCCAGGGACGAAGATCCACGCGGAAGGAAAAGATGTGGGCGAGGTGACCAGCGTTGCAATTCTCCCCTTGTCGCGGAAAACGACAATCGCGCTCGGCTACGTGCGCCGCGAAGCTGCGGCTCAGGAGTTAAGAGCAGGTACGGCAATTCTGAGAGTAAGTGATCTGCCATTTGCACAGGTTTTTGGCGCGTGAATCTGGTCCGCCATCAATTCCCAATATAGAGAGTGAGTTTATGCCTGAAAAAAAGCAAGACAGTTTCACCGTAACCGACCGTCGTTTGTTTACCTCCGAGGGTGAAGCGCGGAACGAGGTTTCCGAGGAGCAGGTCGAGTCGAAGCCAGTTCCGCAGCCGCAGGCAGCAGCCGCCCCAGTACCGGAACCCAGCCCTGAGCCTGCGGAAGCGATGCCCGAACCGCCCACCGATGCCGAGCAAAAGCAGCAAGCAGACGCTTACCTGAAATCCGCTAAAGAGCTTGATGCGAGGGTTGAGTTAAGCGGTCACTCGTCTAAAGAACTGGAGATGACCTTTGAGCGCTTCATGGCGTCGCTGTACATGACGGCCATGTTGCAACTCGGCTTAATGCACGAGCAAGGTGGGCAGCCTCGAGTTGACCTGATCGGCGCCCGGCAGACGATCGATACGTTAACCCTGATCGGAGACAAGACCAAGGGAAATCTCACTGCGGCTGAGGCTGCGTTCCTGCAAAATTCTCTCTACGAGTTGCGCATGGCATATGTGGAGGTGACCAATGCTTTGGCGCGGCCTCCGCAACCAACGTCTGTGGCGGGTCCCAGCCAACGATGAAAGCAAGCCTCACCGTGCTGGGCAGCGGCACTTCCATGGGCGTACCGACCATAGGCTGCGGGTGCGAAGTATGCCGCTCCCCCGACCCGCACGACAATAGAACCCGACCTTCTATCCTGGTGGAGTACGCAGGCCGCGTGGTACTGATCGATACCACGCCGGACTTCCGCACCCAGGCTTTGCGTGAAGGTATCCGGCAGGTTGACGCAGTCCTCTACACCCACGCACACGCGGACCATATCCTCGGGCTGGACGACTTACGGCCACTCAGTTTTCTGCGTCCCGGCAAGATTCCTCTCTATGCCCGGGAAGACACGGCGGAAGTGATCCGGCGCATCTTTCGCTATATTTTCGACGGCAAATATAAGTTCGGCGGTTTGGCGCAGGTTGAGTTGAACATTATTGATGGCCCGGTGGAATTGTTTGGTGGATCCTTCGTCCCCTTGACGGTGATACACGGGGACGCAGAGATTTTCGCCTACCGCTTCGGCTCCTGTGCATATCTAACGGATTTCAGCTCGATTCCAGAAGACACCTTTGCCCAACTCGAAAATTTGGACTTGCTGTTTCTCGACGGGTTAAGGCATACCCCCCACCCAACGCATTCGACGGTTGAGAATTCGCTAAAGATTGTCGATCGCGTGAAGCCGCAGCGCGCATTTTTTACTCATATCGCACACGATCTGCCTCATAAAGCTACGAACGACAGCCTTCCGCCCAACGTGCAGCTTTGCTACGACGGGATGAAACTGGAATTTGAGATTTGAGCCGTCCTGCTGGATGAAAGTCTTTCACCAACTCGCAGACATTCCAAAAAACTTTGGACCTACGCTGGTCAGCGTGGGCAACTTTGACGGAGTTCATCGCGCCCATGGCCATGTGCTAAGGAATATTGTTGAGCGCGCGAAAACTCAAAACGCGGCGGCTGTGGCAGTCACGTTTGACCCGCACCCAGTGCGAATCTTGCGGCCGGATTCCGGATTGAAGCTTTTGACGCCGACTCCTGAGAAGTTGCGCCTGTTGGCGGAGACGGGAATCGATGCGGTGCTTCTGCTTCCATTCGGAAGAGACCTTTCGCTGATGGAACCGCGCGAATTCGCACAAAACATTCTTTGCAGCGGCCTGCGCGCCCGCGAAGTTCATGAAGGTTTCAACTTTCATTTTGGCCATAAGGCCGCAGGAAATGTGGAAATGCTCAGTGGTTTCGGCCGGGAAATGGGATTTGACGTCAAGACGTATCCCGAGATGACTCTGCGCGGCGAAATGGTTTCCAGTTCGCAGATTCGTCGCCTGCTGAATGAAGGGCAAGTCAGCCGGGCGCGCCACTTGATGGGTCGTCCATTTGCTGTGTTGTCCACACCGGGTCGGGGCCGAGGATATGGATCAAAATACACCGTCCCCACTATCAATTTAAGCAAGTATGAGGAATTGGCTCCCAAAGATGGCGTCTATATCACACGAACTCGTGTCGGAGAAGAGTGTTTCGATTCAGTCACCAACGTGGGCAACCGGCCTACTTTTGGCGCGGAACTGTTTGCCATCGAAACCCATTTGCTGAATTTTCATCCTATAGAGCTGACACCCGAGACCGAAGTTGAAATCCACTTCATGCAGCGTGTTCGCGACGAGATTAAGTTCCCTTCTGTCGATGCGTTGCGCGAACAGATTGCGCGGGATGTGAAGAGAGCCCGGCGGTATTTTCGGTTGCTCGGTCAGAAAAAGCAGTAACCTCGAGGGCGCTAAGGTGGGCGAAGGAAGTCCCCCTACTAAAGGTTGGCGGATTGCCAACTACCCATCCAAAGTTGACAATCGAGCGAATGTCCACGGCCCAGCCTTTCATCAAATCAATC
>Ga0068871_100000557_pt1 | contig 25378 bp, 50 predicted proteins | sample KBSMisM72_FD_72750 | JGI IMG/M metagenome (GOLD analysis project Ga0068871, IMG submission 72750) | Miscanthus rhizosphere microbial communities from Kellogg Biological Station, Michigan, USA - KBS Miscanthus M7-2 | ecosystem: Host-associated > Plants > Roots > Rhizosphere > Soil ...
CTCCCGCTCGGATCGGCCCTAGATACGTCGGGGCTGATTCTTCTTCCTTGGGTGATATTCTGCCGCCCCACTGCCTAACTACGCTTCGATCTACGCCGTACTTTCTCGCGACGGCTTTGATCGGCATTCCGTTCTGACGATCCTCATGGATGGCGTCCCGAACTTCCTTCGTTGTGTTGCTACTTCCTACTGCTCTCGCCATTATTCGATCTCCTGAACTTCAAACCCGTTCACGTGAAACAGGACTTCTGCATCTTCACGGGTCATCTTTGTGGCGTCGAATCCTAACGCGATCTCTGCGCACTGATCGTCAAGACCTTCCAAGATCCCCGATGCGATCCAAGTAACCTGATCCACCCGAACGGTTAGCCTTTCGAATCTAATCTTTTCGCCCGCGACTAACCGGCAGTGATCCGGTACAGATCGGCTTACCTTGAACCTTCCATCACTACATTGGATGTTGCCGTAGAGGGTTAGGGTCATGGGGTCACCATCGCCCTTCGATTCTGCCAACCGCGCTTTGCCGCATCGGATCTCTTGTGCCGACGATCCCAAAAATCGCGGTTCTTGATCTCAAGTTCGCGATGCTGCCCAAGTGTCCAATTAACCGGAACGCCGTTAAGGTCTTTGCCCATGTCCATTTTCTCGGACGGTAAGCCGCGCTCTTCGACGGCGTTCAAAATTCCTGCTTTGATCCTCACTTACTCCCTCTTAACCAGGGGATCGCTACTTTCTCTGCTCTTTTCATTTGAAAACCTCTATTGCTTTGGCGGTCAATTCTCTGCCTGACAGGACACCGCACCAAGTCCCACAGCGTTCCGTTTCGGCAAGGATTAGAGCAGGGTCATGCGGTTTGCCAAGTGTCGCCTTTTCGATTTCGGCTAACAAGATCTCGCCGTCAAAACCTTTGGCGTTGATGTCGTTCAGGATTCGGAGCATTTGCCCTGCTCGAACTAAATCGACCCCGCCGAGCCTCTGAGATTGGAAACAGGGAGACCCTAAAGGGTCTCTCCCTGTTTCCAATCTTTCGGGAGGGGCTGATAAATGTTTGTTTCTTGCGTGTTTCCTTTCTGTTTCACCTAAAATGGCATCCTGTTTCCATGTGTTTCCGTTTGTGTTTCCATTAGGTTCAACCTCGATGAAACGCTGTTTCCTCTTGTTTCCACTTCTGTTTCCTTGACGAACCTCGATCATTTAAGGCCCCACATGCTAGACCCCTTGTCTTGCTCAACTACGAATCGAAGCAACGAATGCGGGCCTTTGTTGTTTACTTCCCGCTGACACGCTATGCGGATAGCCTTAACGGAAAGATGTGGCAAGGCCTCATACAGCTGCGATGCTGTCCACAACTCCTTGCTCCCGATAGATCGGAGCTTGTAAACGATCTGAGTAATTACAGTGTCGTTCTCGGATGCCATTTCCACGGAGCCGGTCCAAGTGACCGCCGCTGATTCGTTGACCGGAGTCAACTTGAACCCGTTGTCTTCGAATCCCTCAAGATCCTTCGCAAAACTCATAGCAAGCAATCGGTTGCCGTTGTCGTTCGTGACCTTTAGCTGTACGTCCATGTCCCCGTCGTATGCCGATGCCCCCCGGCTCTTTAAGCCGTCTCTTCCCGAGTGATGAAAGAGTCCCGTAGCGCAACCCAACCGACGCCTAGCATAGAGCAGGTTGGTCGATATTAGTGCGGCATCCGAATTAGAGTTTTCGTCTGACCCGATGGCCGCTTTATTTAGGGTATCAATCATTAGGATGTCTAACGATCTTGTTTCGTGCATTTCCCAGTCGCGGACAAAAGTCTTGATCGACATAGGTCCGTCCATCTGGTAAAGCTGCGGAACGTCCTCATAAATAATCAGACGATCGTCAAGACTTTCGTAGGTTAGTCCGTTATGAGAGGCGCAGGATGCAAGCCGGTCTGGTAGCTTCCCGATACCCTCATTGGTCAGGTACGCGACCGTTAGAGGCCTCGCAATATCGAACATGGTAGCGAATGTCCTTCCGGCCACGCAAGAAACCATGAAGTCGATGCCGACGAATGTTTTTCCAGACTTCGGAGCCCCGAAGATCATGAAATTATCCTGTTCGCCTATGAGGCCGTCCACAAGCATTACCTTTTTGGGTCGTCTCATAAGCACGGAGAAGGATGATCCGTGCCACACTCTTTGAGGGTGCTCCACACCCCCATCCCGAGGGAGTTCCGCTCTCTCGGATGGCATTTCTGCGGTCTCAGGTGCCTTGGCAGCTCCGTATTCATTAGGAACCACGTAACCGTATCCCTTGGCCCGCAAATCTTTGGCGGCAACCGAATAGTCGCCGTTGTGGTGCATCGTCGCCACATAACCGAACTTGGAATAACAGGTGTCCGGTTCGAGTGGATGCATTGAGGTTGTGAAAACGTAAAGAAGATCAGTCGTGCTGTTGCCGGTCGTGGCGCTTGTTTCGCGCTCATTCTTACCGGGCCTAGTCCAGTGCAACCGGCCTCTATGGGCGCAAAGATAGCGCCAGCCGTCAGCCGTTAGAATATCGTGCCAGTCGGCTTTCTCGTTAAAGACCGCGCCCGGTTTCCCGTCTGAATGTGTTCCGGTTGTTTCCTTGCGCTCTCTCGCGGGAGCCTCTTCAAATAGTTCGTTGAAACTCTTGGCCGCATAGAGCAGGAATAATCGCTCTTCCGCTGTGATCTCCGGAGTCTTGGATAGATCGCCCTGAATTACCTCGTACCCAACACTCGGAACGCAAACAATGAGGCCACCTTCCCCGCGCGTTTCGATTCGGGCCTTGCCCCGGCTCCTTGGATTCGCTATCAATTCGTCCGTGGTCGATGGTCGCATGGCGAGTTTCTGGTTCGGCTCGACCCCATCTAGGCATCGGTAGTACACATGAACGCCACCGCGCGGGGTCTTTTCGATAGAAAGCCGTTTCGTCAGGTCGTCGTGCCCGTTGTTGTCCAGCAACTCGCGCCACTGCTCGTAAAGGCCTGGTTCGTCAAAGTCGATGCACTCCAGGAACCGCGAGACCTTACCGGCGATGACACCTAGGCGCATGTACTCGCCAAAGAATGTCCGTATTTCGTCGGCGGTCATTATCCGGTTTTTGTAGTCGTCCCACATGAACCCCTTCGGGGGATGCTTGAGGGTCTTGTCAATGGGAACGACAGATAGCCCGTGGTTCTGGCTGAGGCTTAGAGCGTGGTTCAGGACTAAGCCCATTTCGCCACCTGGTCAATGTCCCGATTGATCTGATCGGCTGTAAGAAAACATTGCGGATCGCGTTGATAAGATTTTACGCGCTGTTGTACTGATTCCCGGTCCACTTCGAGCGGATCAGCCAGGATCTTTCGCAACCCTCGAAGCCTAGCGCGTCTGACGCGGCCAGACTCTTCAAAGGCGGTCAGCACGACACCGCCCATTTTTGAACAGATTCACGGACAGCATCTGAAACCTGATCCTCGGTCGGTTCTGCCTTAAGTATCCGCTTTCGGAGGCGTATGCGGTGGGAATTCCGAAGATCCGAATCTATTTGAGCCATCTTGGCCCGTCGCGCGGTGTTCGCCCGACACTCACGGCACAAAGTCACGCCATTCAGATGGAAGCCGGGGCCATTCTGTAGGATAAGACACCCGAATAATTCGCAGTCCTTTTTGCCGCAGTGGACACACGCATAGTCGTCGCGTCTGATAACCCTCGTTTCCATGCTGCGCGAAACGTCGCGCTCGTCAGTCCTGATCCAGTTACCGTTCGGAGCATCTTTGAACATAAAATTCACACAAAAAAGCGCCGGTAGCAGGCAATGGCATTTTGGAAGCACTGACATAACTCAGTGGCCGTATGCCCGCTATCGGCGCTCTTGATTCGAAATTTCATGTTTGTTATGTCAACCGCCGCTTCCAATCGGCAAACCCCGCAGGGCTCAAAGGAATCATACTATAAATCCAAGCCTTTGAACTTTCTATCCTGGCCTAGATATTGTGAGAAAGTAAGCAAAGATATCCCTCCCCCCACTCCCCAATAAGTAAGGAGATGCGGGGGAGGGGTTAGCCGATCAGACTGCGTCCTCGAATTCATGCCCTAGTTCATCATCGAAGTCTAAAGACTCTTGATCTGCGACCGGTTTATCGACCTGCTTTAGATTCTCTAACGCTTGCCGGTAGTAGCTCGATTTAAGTTCGGCACCCATACCGAACCTGCCAGCACGAACAGCTGTAAATATCTCGGACCCGACTCCAACAAACGAACTCCAAACCTTATCTTTCGGGTTGCTGTACATTTGCAAGCACCGATCCCAGTAGTCAAGTTGTGTCGGGTGAGGATGCCGTTCTTCCGGTGTCTCCCTGGCGTTCTTGAATGGCAAGACATTCCGGTTTCTGGCGTCCATCCAAACCGATGACGCGTAGTGTTGCCAGATCCAGTGAGACCACTTGTTTGTCTGAGGGTCCTTATGTTCCTTATACCGTTCTTGCAAAGTCATCACGCCACCCATGACGCCACCTATAGCCCGCTGTAGTTTCTCGATTACGGTAAGGCCTTGTTCCTGCGCGGTTGGAATAGGCGCAAGGCTGATCTTTAGGCGGCCTTCTGTGTCTGTTTCGCCGTGGTATTCAATCAGGCCCTCGGGATGGGTTACAGGATTCGCGTTCGTGCCCTTGCGCCTCAACAAGAGAATGTACTGAGGGGACGCAGGGAAGCACCGCGTAGCGTCTTTGACGATCTGAGACTGGCGCAAAGACAAGGCCCGCGTTCGAATCGCTTCAGCTAACGGCTCTTTCCAGCAAGTGATACGACCGCAATAGTCGAAACCGTTATCCTCGTACAATTTGACGATATGGCCCGGCAGGTCGATCATGTACGAGCCCATGCTAATATCGGCACAGTGGATACAGGCCATGCGCCCCGATTGGATAACCCGCGATTGTTCGGAAACCACATATCGGTACTGCTCGAAAAATTCGTCATAGTCCTTGCAGTTCGAAAGGTCCCTTTCGTCGCTCGAATGGTTATACATCGAACTTCCGAACGGTGGAGACTCGATAATCAGCCCTACCGATTCGTCAGGAAGTGCGCGAAGAACCTCGATACAATCTGAATTCCAAATCGCGTAAGTGTCGGTGATTTCTTGATCTATTACAGCCATGTAAACCTCTAAAGCCATGCTGGTAGGGCAATCTGTTGATTGTGCCGGTCTACCATTCTCATACCTAGCGCATCGTTCATATGCGCTACCAAATTCGTAAACATCTTGTCGGCCATTTCCGACTTTCGTTTCAGGTTCTCTAGGACTCTTTGCTCGCCCTCGGTCGTAACAATATCCACTTTAACAGGATGCTTTTGACCGAACCGGTAGCACCTTCGAACGCCTTGATAGTAGGATTCAAACGAATGCGAAGGGAAAAAGGTCATGTGATGACAGACCTGAAAATTCATGCCCCAACCGCCTATTTTTGGCTTGGTAACAAGCTTCTTTAGGTCTCCTGTGGAGAACGCGAGCATCACTTCCTCTTTGTAATCATCATCATGCCTGCCTGCTACCTCTTTGGCTCCGTCAACCATTTGAGCAAGCAACTCGCCCTCTTCATTGGAGTGAGCCCAAATGAGACCAGAATCCTTGTGATCCATCAACTCGGCAACCTTTAGGCATCGGTCGTTAAGTGTGAGTTTTCGTTCTTCCCTTTGTTCGGATAACGTGACAGCGGGCAAAACAAACAAACTTCCTGATAATTCACGCTCGTTTACTACGGTGTGCTCAAAGGTCTCTAAAGGCGGCAAAACAAAGTCACCATTGTCGAACCCCATATCGGACGGCATTCGAGCAGTCCGCGAAAATGAGCAAAGATACTTGTAGAATTTCAGTTCCGCGTGTGCCTTGAATAACCACTTGGCGTTCTGCCACACCGGATGCAACGAATCATCCCGCGTTCGGAAGAAAGTCGATAGGACGTCTTGATTCCCCATGTATCCAAGGGCCTCGGAAGCCGTGCCGAACTCTGTAGGATCGTTTGGGGCATTCGTCGCGGACGTTCCAAGGCGATAGCGAACCTTACGCATAAAGCCCGTGACCTCTTTTCGCCTGACTCCGTTTAAGGCCTTGATGCAGGAGAATTCGTCAACCCAAACCCCGCCAAAGTCGTTAGGGTCGAATCGGTCAAGCCGTTCGATGTTGGTCACCGTGATATTCGGAAACACAACGCCTTCACGTGACCGCTTGGCCTCGATACCGAACTTATCAGCTTCCCTAACGATCTGAGGCGCAACACCCAACGGAGCCACGGCAAGCACAGGCTTGTTTGTGTGACGTACTACGTTCTCCGACCATACAAGACCTAGTGGAGTTTTTCCGAGTCCGCAGTCAAGCCACTCAGCGGCGCGACCTTGACGGATTGACCATTCGGCTACGTATTTTTGAAAGCCAAACAGGAATTCTGGAATCCAAATCGGTTCGAATCCATTCGCGTCGTTGAGATGCGCCTTGCGGTCAAGAAACGCATCGTAATCGAGTAAAGTATCTATTGTGGCACCTCCATGCCGCCGCGCTCTCGGGTGTTTTGCGACACCGCGAGGGCCTTTTAATTGTACACCGATTGAGCGTTTTGGATACGCATGATTGTCATTTCTCATGTTCCTGTACCGGCGTATCGAACATCTTGGACAGCTTTTCGATTCCCCAAACAACTCCGACGATGACTAAAAGAATTCCGAAGTAAATCATGGCGTCATCCTCACTATCTCTACAAACCTCTTGAACTGATCGACAATCGTATCTCTTAATTCATCAGATTGAGTAGGTACGTCTGTTCTGTCTGCTGCACCTTGGATCTCCTTGACTGCGTTTGTGATGTAGTCGTTGATTGGATCTAGGTGCGGCATGCCTTCACCTTGGTTGGTGTGTTCTTTGAATTGGATCTCATCGGATATTGCAGGTTTCGCGAACGCAATAGTGCCCAAGTAAGATGACACGCTTTGGCCTACCCAATGCTCTGGTACATCTAACCAGTCGGAAAGCTTATTGCAGACCTTTCTGGCAAATTTCCAGTCAATCTGAATTAGTTCGTCTGGTCCAGCCAAAACGAAGGCCGGTAAGTCTTCAATCTGTGTTTCTTCCATAGTTCCTCTAATCGTTCGTGTATCTCTGAATCGTTGTCTCTTTTGGTATCCTGTACTCCCAAGCTATCCCTGCCACTGCAAAAGACAAGATAGCAAGTAGGACGTACCACCAGTGTTTAGGTAGTCGGGGTATGGGTTGTGGGGTCATTGCTTCCATTTCCCGATATGTTCCTCAGAATGGTGACGAATGCAGCACAAAATTAGGTTATCCAGACAATGCCGCAACTCTGGGCGTGCTGCCTTAGTGCGCAGATGGTGAACTTCTAGCGGACCTTGGCACTCCGATAGTCCAGCAAACGCGCAAACTTCTCCGCGCTCAGCAATCAAGGCTTTCTTTGTCGCCGCGTCATCTTTCTTGTTCTGCTTGCCGCGCCTGCCAACCTTATTCAAGGGTTTTCTAGGCTTATAGTTGCCGTCCTTGTCTCGGTTGATGTCAGTTCTTTTCATAACTGCTCAATCTCCACGATCACGCAAGGCTTAGTAATGCCGTCTCTGATAGCTTCTGCGCGGGTTGTGTTCAACGTCGGCATTTCCGGTCGCATCCACTTCTTGGTGTCGTCAGGGACCAACCCAGCGGATTTGATTCCGTCGTAGATTTGCTTGGCAGATCGTGCGGTATTGTCATAATCCTTTGGCCTATAACGATCGGTAGTCAACGGCGTCTTGAATGTATAGAAGGTCAGTGCAACTCGGATCGGCACCGGAATATGCCCCGGCTCGAATCCTGCTTTTTGCATTGCGGATCGCGTCTCCATTTCGGACTCTTCCCGGTATGCCTTCTTGTCCTTAGCATGCTTGAAAGCCGATCCCGACGCATTAGCGGAACAACCCTTTGGCGGCAAGTTCAGAACGAATCGTAAAGACTTGCTCACGTCTTACCTGCCTTACGGTCCTGTTCCCGCTGGAAATCAGATAAGGCGTCTGATGCTTTCTTTAGGCAGTCGGTGCAAATATTAAATGCACCTAATGCTACTGGGAACTGGAAACACACTTGATTCTCTTCTTCGCATCGGGCGCATGTTGCATCCCCCAAGACAGTTGTCGTGGTCAACGGGAGCATCATTCCGCACCCGCCAACGATCTTGCAGTAAGCCACGAAATAAACGAACTCAGGATCAACTCGTACGAGATCTCAGCCCCCGTAGTTCTCATAAGTTCTTGGATGGCTTTCCTTTCTCGCATCAAGTCTTGATTCACGTCTCCGGTTAGGCTTAGTAGTTCTTTCCAGCGGGCTTGCATCTGCTTAAAGATCGTCAGGCAGAACCACGCTTGAAGTTTTTCGCGGCGGTAGATTGGCGCTCCCTCCGCGTTGAAATGGGCAATCGTGAAGCCGTTTATTTCCTGCGCCTCTCCATTAGGATCGTACAAAAGGAAGCCGTCGAAGTAGAAGTGCTTCGGATCCAGTTGGCAAAGTAGGTTTGCTTGATCTTGGGTCACTTGTCGTTCTCCTTGTCGTCTACTGGGCTTCGATAGGCGAATTCGCAGTCAGGATTGTCCAGTCTATAGACGCGGGCGGCTTCGGAAATTTCTGATTCTCTTGCTTCGATCCAGGACTGAAGATCCGGGAACATGTCGAAACTTCCCATGCTCGGGATTGAATGGCATACTTCTTCTTTGAGATCATAAACAGTAGAACTAGATGCGATCCTTACCGCCCACCCACCAGGTTGAGAGCAGATCTCTCGAACGGTCCCGCGCCGCAAGGCGTGCGCGTATCCGAAAAATACAATCATATCGGGCCGCAGTGATTCGCGGGTGACCCGAAGAGATTGAACGGTGTCCGTTAGCCTCACTTGTCACCACCTGTAGGGGAGGATGCTTCCGCTGGTTTTCGGATCTCACATCCCGTCAAGGATTGCCAGTCGTACCACTCAACGCCTAGAGTTCCCTTAACGATGATCGTCGGGCGCGGAGTCCAGTAGGGCCAAGCGGACGCCATGCCGAAACTCAGAACCTTATGCCAGATGCGCGGCCATCCACCGTAGTCCGAAACCCAAGCGTTCTCTGGGTCGGCTTCGATCTCCTTTAACCACCGCTCATGCTCCTCACGTCTTTTGTCGCGCTGCTCTTGAGCCAAACTGTAGCAAGCCCACAGGCTAGGGTCATCGAACGGATACGACCAATCGAAATGATCTACGTGCATCGTATTGACCGCTGCGGGTGTCCGCTCAACGTGAGTTACTTTCGTGTCGTAAGCTGGTTGGTAGTTCATGATTCCAGCTTCCCCGATCGCTTCAACTCTCCGCGCACTTGGTACACGTAAGCCAAAGAGACCTTGGTCACGCGTGCTATGTCTTGAGGCTTGATCCTGTCTTTTGCGAGTAGGTGAGCGATCACTTTATCACGCGTCTCATCGGGAATCGGAGGGCGTCCACCCTTGGATTGTTCTTCCATATATACAGTATGCGCCACGTTTCTAGAATCCGCAACGGGTAGCAGAAAGAATTTCTAGAAATATTCCTAGAAACCCTTGTGTCTTTCTAGAAACCGTGCGATACTACTGTCATGGAACGAAATTCAACAACTTGGTGCGGCGAATGCGGCAAGCCCTGCGACTACACAGGACAGGCAACTGACAACAGCACGGCAACAGACAGAGGCTATCAAGGCGGCTTAGAAGTAATCGCCGTTTCGACGTGCCACGGGGCAGAAGTCTTTACCGATGAAGATTTGTCTAATGAATACGTTCCTGTGGCAGGTGAATTTGATGGAGGTGGTTTCTAATGCCTAGAACCTGTGAAGAAGCAGAGAGACTGTACGAACTTCAAGAGCAAGCCCGAATCTTCGGGGTACTCAAGCAGGAGTTAGAAGGCGCTTTCATTACGGCGAGTCGAGGGGATATCCGTCAATGGTGCGAATCCACTCGGGTGACTCTTAACAATCTGATCCTTGAAGTTTCAGGGATGCAGACCGCAGCGGAAGCCGATGTTAGACAGTGCGCCGGTTCAGTTCAGGAGGTAGGAGCATGAGCAACTACGGCAAGCAAAAGATCGGCAAGGTTCCAGGTCCAGCGGTTCATCAACAATGTGTTGGATGCGGAAAATCATTACCGATTCGGCGCGAAGATAAGCCTGTAGGCCCGCAATACGGCTTAACCTTCGAATATACGGGACGCTGGAAATACAACGGGTATGGCGCTTTTTGCACCCAGATCTGCGCTACAGGATGGGCAAACCGGATGGCCGCTAATCTTGGAAAGGCGGTCCCTAAGCGAGACTGGCAAGAGGACGAAAGACCATGAAACCTCCCTACCAAGTCCCCCTAGACTCAGAATCTCCTTCTTTGATAGGTGTGTTGTTGAGAGAGAAGGAGAACCAGGACGGGAGATCCGTTACGAATAGGCCGCAGATGTTCAGGAACGGAACCTATGGAATCAAGACGACTCCGCGACCTTCTGTTTGGAAGCTTTGGCCCGCGTGGTATTACGTCGTCGCCTTCGCTCTCGGATTCGCCACCTGCACGTATCCGTGGTGGGCGCATTACGCAGGGCAATTTCTCCTTTTGATTCAACGATACGTGTACGGGAACTAACTATGAGCGATTCAGCTTTGAAAAACGATTTGTACGACTTCGATTTCACGACGGCTCGCGGACGATCTTGGCGCATGAAGCCGGTCAGTCTTGACGATCCAAAACTCGAAGACAAGATTGACCGGTCCATCAAAAAGAACGGCCAATTCGGCTCTCGCTCGTTAGAGTGGGACTTCGATTTCGATACTCTGACAGGCTTAATTTTTGTTGGAGGATGTCGTCAGGTCGGAACGATTAAAGCAAGTCCTGTAAGTGCAAGATCTCTTATCGCTGACCTGCCTTGCGGAGATTTGGAGCGGACGCCATGACCCCTCAACCCCAAACCCTCTTCAACCTAAAGGAACGTGAAGGAAGAGAGAGTTAGCAGATTTGATGGTGGTTTATGGCAAAGCAGACGTTCAATCGAAAGGTTCGAAAAGTTCTGCCTTGTCCGTTGCCCGATGAGACATTCGTCTTTGTTTCAAAATCCTGGACCCGCGACGATGAAACAAAACACTACTGCACAGTCAACCCAAATACTGGCTTTGTCTTCTGCACGTGCCCGGATTTTCGCTACCGGAAGGGATCGGACAAGTACCACATATGCAGCGATCAGGTCTGCAAGCACTTGGCCCGCTGTATACGCCGGGTCCGTGAGGATATAAAGAAAACAGTTTCGACAACGTAGCCTCTAGGGGTGACGACCGGCACGATGCCAAAGGAAACAGTTAACAGATGAAACAGCTATCAGATAAACAGATTATCGTCGGGCCAGCTCGACTGTCTTACTTGACGGTGTTCGCTCCACGCATGAACGACCAGAAGGAGCCTCCACGTAAGGAATACTCGGCCACGATCCTTATCCCGAAGGTTGCGAACGAATTCCAGGCAAACCCCAACGGAGAGTTGACCGGGATTGCGAAAGCGGTCAAGGCTGTCCTGCTCGATAAGTTCAAGACAGAGCCGCCCGTGTGGAGCAACCCGTTAAAAGATGGCGACAAAGAACTGAACCGGAACACAGGTAAGCCCAAATACCCTGGGTATTGGTTCATGACGGCGACGGCGAAAGAGGAATACGCACCGAAACTTGTCGATGGCCTTTTGCGCGACGTGACATCTGGGTGGAACTCCGGCGACTGGGGGAAGATCAAGCTTAACCTGTTCGCATTCGACCAAAAAGGCAATCGAGGCGTGTCGTGCGGGCTCAACGCGATCCAGTTCACGCACAAGGACGAATCTCTTGGCGGTGGAGAGTCTACGGCTGATGGATTCGACGCTGACACATCCCTGGCGAGTGAAGAGCCATCCGATCCTTTTGCCAGCGAATGATCTAGGAGACTTGGCCGATCCGCGCAGGATCGGCCAATCAACACCATGAAAGCATTTATCAAGCGAATTACCACGGCTCCCTATGACCCGTTCGAGGATCACGGCGGCGAACCGTTCACAGCAACTACCCGCCAGATCCTATCTAACCTTTGGAGAGATCAAAGCAGTATGGCCGAAGACCCGCGCGGGAAGAGAACGGGAATACCTCCGAGAAGAGGGCTGGTACGAGTACATGAACAAAGACCGGGGCTTTTGCTCTGACGAGGACTAAATGAGTACAGACCAAATCAAGCAATCAATCGAAAACGCCATCGACCTTTACGAGGGTCTAGCGGGCGGTGGAGAGAATTGAAGAAAATCTATCTCACTAAGTATACGAAGATAACGCGAGATGGACCCGGAAAGCGATCTTCGGAATACCGGTCATGGCAGGGCATCCTAGCAAGATGCATGGGGAGGGAGAAAAGACCACACCCATGTCACCACGGCAGGGGCATAACTGTATGCGAAAGGTGGCAGGGGCGATCTGGATTCGCTAATTTCCTAGCAGACATGGGCAGAAAGCCAACGCCCATGCACACTATCGACCGCTATCCCGATAATGATGGCAATTATGAGCCAGGTAATTGCCGCTGGGCTACAAAGAAAGAGCAGGCACTCAATAGGCGCTCTTGTCGCCTAATTGAATATCACGGAAAAACTATGACGATGACCGAATGGGCGGATCATTTTGGAATGAAAATGGACACTCTTGCTCACCGACTATATCGAGGGCTGACATTCGAAGAAGCAGTAACGCTCCCTGTAAGGAATACCAATGGATATTAAAGAAGAACTAGATGAAGCGATCTCGCTCTGTGAGTTACAGGAGAGCGCAACTCCAGAAGAGCGATTGTTTCTTAAATACGTGAAACTCGGCAGAGATAGTAGAGATGCAATCGTTGAGCGGGAAGGAGTTAAGGAAGAACTTGAGTTCTCCATGATGGATGGCCAGATGTTCGGCTACGGGGATCAGTACCTTTCATGGCAATTCGAAGTTCGAAACGATTTCGATTGGGAGGGTGCGATCAAAGCCGGGGATCTGACTAAAGAAGTCGCCGCTAAGTACATGGTCGCCAACGTCATTCGTAAGCTCGTTGTCAAGAAGAAGCAAGACGAACACAAGAAGGCCGCAGCGCAACAGCTACTTATCAAGCAAGCCAACGCAAACACGCTTTACGAAACGCTGGTTAAGGTCATCGAACGACTTCCGTTCGACTCTCACGAGTTCGAGTTGGCAAAAGAAGTCCTGGATTCGTTCCCCCAATAACCACGCCTCACCTACCTATACACCGTGAGAGAGAAGAAAACAATGCATGTAACAGCATCGAAAAACGAGTTTCAGGAAAAGGTTGAAGCATGAGCGAATGGACTTACGATCATCCCCAAGAGTCCGGATACTACTGGATTCGCCCGAATATGGAAGCGGAGCCTCTGGTAGTTCGAGTCGGTATGCACTTAGAGTTCTACCCGGTGAAAGCAGTATTCAGCACAGGAGAATTTTCACCGGCGCGGATAGATCGGGTCGTGTGGCTTTGGTGGCATGAACGGATATTATCGCCCGATGAGATCCCGGTGGTTCCGATTGATGCGTTGCCGCTCCCTAATCGTGCTCTAAACGCTTTGCGGGCCAAGGGACTGGATACCGTTTACAAGGCTTCGAAGTTGTCAGAAAAGCAGCTTTCATTAATGGAAGGCATCTCTACAAAGACAGCAAGGGAGATAACCGACGCGATCAAAGCGCATAAAACAGGTCTCGTTAAAGAAGGCCAGATAGTGTAAAGAATCGGCCAAATCGTGCATTGACTGCCCTTGTTTTCGATGGCATCATGTTTAAACTACACGGCCCCACGAGCGGTATGCAAACAAAGGTGGAACACAGCGACTAGCCGAAACCAGCGCGGAGCGCAACCAATCAACAGTAGGCAGACTTACAAATTAACCACCGAGATAGTAAGCATTCCGACTAGCGTCGGGAATCGCAAGCGATTCTGATAGATATATAGGAACGAACAAAATGACAGTAAGAGAACTCATCAAGGATCTGATGGATTGCAACATGGACGCCGATGTATCCATTGAAGGATCTGTCGAATACGACGTTGAAGGAGGTGAAGAACCGGGGCGCAAAGAAGTCGGCTTCGACGCGGACGTTACCCACATTGAGAAAAACACACTTCGGTTTGTAGTCTTGGGGAGCAAATGAAACATTCACTTGACTCCTTCTCTTCTATGACTGATGAGCAGTTGAACATCCTTGGTGCTCAATGTATGGGTTGGCCTACATTTCAAACGCTAAAGGAGGTCATCGACCATTTGGATCAGATCGGCCCGTGTCTGTATCGGGACCCAGATGGCGACCTTCATTCGCACTTGCCAGGCCATTCGTGGTTTGGTCCAACAGTAGATGCCAATCAAGCATACGAGCTGGTGAATAAGGTCATGCGTGATCTTCACGCCAAGTTCGAGTTCATTTCCTGTGATCTCCGTATAGAGCCCTTTGGACACGGATTTGTACTAATTGACTCCAACGACCCGATTGACGAAATTTCAGAGCGAGTCGAAATTACGGGCGAATGCTCTTTCGCAAAAGCTCTAACTCTTGCCGCCCTTCAATCTGTTGAGTTTAGTGGGGAACCAAAGTGAGCACCCGTCAATTCACAAGAGAAGAACTGAGACCTGTAGCGGAATCAATCGAGAACGCTCTAAATATCAGCGCATCGCCACAGTTCAGGGAGTTTAAAGACCGCATTGAGCGTGTGGCCGAAGCCGCAGTAAGAGCATGGATCGAATCCCAGAAAGACGAGGTAGCGTTCTTGAAAGAGGTTATTGAGGAGGGTGGGCCTTCGATTGAGATCTACAGGACCGACTACAGATCCTTTTGGCGTCAACAATATGAACCAGCGGAAGATAGTCCTAAACTTGCTGAGTATCTACGGTTAATGGACGAGGGGAAGGTCTGATGATCTCAAAAGGCACTTATGAGGCCGCTGACAAAATCCTAGCCGCAATTAGGCGCCGGGATACGAAAGGTGGCAACTACGAGCAAGGAATACGTGAAGAGGTGGCCCGGATTATTAGCGAACGAGAGCGCGTCGTTAAGGACATCGCAGCCCTTCGAAGTATGATCAACAACGGCGACTTCGCAGCATAACCAGGAGGCAGGAGAGGAACAAGGAAGAGGGGTTAAACTGATCTTATGGGCACAATCTCGTACATTTGGAAGCCAGCGCACGAAAGCGCCTACACTCACGGGCGCAAATTACCGATTTCCTCAATCATTTTGCATAGCAGTTGCGGCCATGAAGACGGAGATCTTATCGCCCTTACTGGTGGAGATCCAGGTCATCCGGTCAGTTCACATTGGTATGTCGATAAGTCCGGGACCATCTTTCACCTCGTCAACAATAGCGACACCGCTTGGCACGCAGGGACCGTCAAAGATCCGAAGTATTCCAACGCCGCAAGTATCGGAATCGAGCAAGAACACCTAGACGGCGAAGAAGAATGGCCGCTGATCCAAATAGAGGCCACAGCGCGGCTCTGTGTGGCGCTTAGACAGCGATACGGGAACATTGAGATCGCGCACCATGCTGACGTAGCGATTCCACATGGGCGCAAAACTGATCCGATGTTCTTTCCGAGTGACGTGTTCTGGGATGCTTATAGCGATGCGGCTAAAGAGAACTGGACCTTTCAGCAAGTGCAGGAACAAGCCTAAATCGTCTCAGGTCCTAGGGGCATGCCCTCAGACCACTGGACTCTTTGTTTCTGCGCGATAGTCTTACTGTTGATGCTCATTGATAGAGGCGCGAGTTACTGGCGACGTCCATAATTCAACACGTAGGTATCCTCAAGTTGTTTGAGGCCATCCTATGATAAACCAAGGGTACTTGCTCGCTTTAGGATTTCTTGCTCTCGCTGCGGCGATCTATACCGGTCGCAAAAGGATAATCAAGCACCTTTCGAGATTCGCGATAATGGCGCTTGGGTTGCCGATCAAAGAGCTTCACGAGCAGATTGAAGATCTTCAAAGCATGCTCGCAACCAAGGGATCCAGCATGGGTGCTTACCTGAATTTTGAGAAGTTCATGGCAAATCTCCCTGTCGGCGTGATCGTGGCTGATGTTCCAAAGCGAGGGGGAAGTCAGATTGTCTACGCAAACGGAAAGGCCGCTGCGATCCTTGGATATGAGCCTCACGAGTTGATCGGCCTGTCAATCAAGGCATTAGTCCCCGATGACCGCAAGGAAGCCCAGGAAAGCGCCTTTAGACGTGCCGCCGCAACTAAGGACTACATGCGCCGCCCGTGGCCCGAGGCGGCCTTAATGAAGGACGGAAGTCGGATCATCATTGAACACATGGTCAGCGACTACACGGACGAGCAGGGTGTTCACTTTCTCGCTACGATAATCCCTGCTCGAAAATAGCCTATGGAACCAGACGGTCAATACCGAGCGCTTGAGGAGCGCGTCAAGGACCTTGCCACTCAGGTTAAGGACGTGGCGACCACAATGACCGATATGCGGATCACTCTCGGGAAAATCGAAGAACGGACTAGTGCGGCCAAAGAGGTTAAGAGCGAAGTAGGATCAACAAACAAGGTCTGGCTTGGTTCTCTTTTGACTGCCGTGGGAATCATTCTTGCGCTGATTGGGCTTCTGTTCAAGAAGTAATAGACCTACGAAGCGTGAACCTGCTACGATCTCAGAAAGCCAAACGCCTATGAGCACGCAACTTCTTATCCAAATCTTGGCATGGGCAACCCCTATCCTAATTGCCATCGTCTCTTTCTTTGCGGGAAGGCAGATCCTCACTGAAAACAAAGTGGCCGCACATGAAGAGGCGATCAAAGCAAACAAAACCGCTCACGACGAAGCAATCAAGGCAATTAAAGACACACATGACCAAGAGCGCAACGATAACCGTGACTTTAGGAATAGAATAGAAGGAAAGGTAGATCAGCTTAGAACTGATGTTGCAACACTGATGGAGAGATCCAATCACCCCAAGCCAAGCTGAAGAAAAAAGCATGACAAGAGCCATCGTAATAGGGAATCGCTGGCTGGCAGTAATCGCCCTTATTGGTCTCCTCACTCTGTCGGCAGTCGGCGCGAATGTCTACGTCACCTTTTACGGAAGAACTCCCGAGCAAAAAAGGATTGACGATCTAGAGGGTAAGGTCAAGAGGTTCGAGAACCTAATCCTAGATCCAGCATTGAAACGATACGTACAGGAAGGTAAGCCGCAATGACAGACACACCCCCAGAAACCGCACCGCTCTCGACCGATGAGCAAAACGCATACGTCACTCTTGTTGCTAGCGATCCAACTGATTACACAATTACGGATCTTGTCACTTGGCTTAATGGCGCGACTCTCACGCCTGCCAAGCTTGTTGACTGGTTAAACACTCTTTCAGCCGGTGAGCGGTACGCCTGGATCATCAGAATTCGATACTGGCTCAATGACGGGGCCTAGCCAAATCCCCTTAAACCTGCTACTCTTTAACTGCCGGTACTTTACGCGGTATCGGTAATGGCTGAATGGACAAAGGGATTCACGTTTGTGAGGCCCTTGGAATTCATGGCGTCTTGTTTTCGTCGGCTTTGGCCTGCAACTCCAACTCTGGCAGAGCTTCGCTTAGGATCTTCTCCACGATATGCGATGGCCTTTTTCCCATTTGCGCTGCAAGCACGCGTAGTCGTTTTTGAATGTCGGGAGATAGGGCAATATTGGTGGGGTTCTTCTGCATAGAGTAATAATACATGATCTACCTATCGCACGTTCGCGCCATCGTGTATACTCGCCCTATGGAGACACAACCCATTCCGGCCTATAAGCCGATTCGCATGACGCCTCTTGCGTGTGCTGACTCTTACAAGTGGAGTCACTGGAATCAGTATCCGAAAGACACGATCTTCGTTTACTCGAATATGACGCCGCGTGGTTCGCGTCGTGTAAACAAGGAGCCGTTTGTCTTTTTTGGCCTGCAATCATTCCTACATAAGCTCATTTACCGATTCAATCAAGACTTCTTTGCGCTGGATTCGGAAGTCGCGATCATGGAGTTCGCGCAGTTCTATAAGAAGTTCTTCGGCGCTGATTGCCCCGATGACAGCATCGAAAAAGTCACGGCGTTACACGGACTCGGATACTTGCCGCTTTTGTTTCGCGCTCTTCCTGAAGGCTCGATTGTCCCGCATGGCATCCCGGTCCTGACCATCGAAAACACGCTTCCCGAGTTTGCGTGGGTGACGAATTTTGTCGAATCGTGGCTATCGGCTGAGTTCTGGCAACCAAGTACAAGTGCCACGACTTCATATATCTACCGCAAGACTTTCGATAAGTACGCGGCTCTTACGTCCGATTCCGAGTTGTTCACTCAGTTTCAAGGGCATGACTTCTCATTCCGTGGAATGGAGGGCATTGAAGCTGCTTCGGCAAGTGGCGCGGGTCATCTTCTCTCGTCCTGCGGAACCGACACGCTCCCGGCATTGCATTGGATCAGAGAGCACTACGGACACGGCATGGGGTCTGAATATCTGATCGGTACAAGCGTCCCGGCTTCTGAGCACTCAGTCATGCAAACACACGGATCAGAAGGGGAAGAAGACACCTATCGTCGGCTCTTGACTGAGTGCTATCCGTCTGGAATCGTATCAGTCGTAAGTGATACCTACGACTTCTGGAAGATCGTTACCGAGACACTGCCAAACCTAAAGGACATCATCATGGCGCGAGATGGGAAACTCGTTATTCGCCCCGACTCTTCACCAAAAACCCCGGTGGAGATCATCATTGGCGACTCTGACGCGCCAGAAGGAACATCTGAGCGCAAGGGCCTCATAGAATGCCTGTGGGACGTGTTCGGCGGCTCTATGAACTCCAAGGGGTACAAGGAACTGGACTCGCATATCGGCGCGATATACGGCGATTCGATCACGCTAGACTATCAAGAGAAGATCCTTAGCGGGCTTATGACGAAGGGCTTCGCGTCTACGAATGTCGTTCTCGGAATCGGGTCTTATACTTACCAATATGTGACCCGCGACACGGAGGGGCTTGCTATGAAGGCTACGGCGGTGGCTTTCGGTGATGCTCTGAGTTTCGATACAAAGGAAATTGTCTCAATCTTCAAAGATCCGAAGACGGACACGGGATGCAAGAAGTCTGCTCGCGGTCTTCTGTGTGTGGACTCTGTTGATGGCGCGTTCTACCTTCGGCAAGAATGCACGATTGAAGAGCATCTAGGCGGCTGCCTTGAACCCGTCATGCGAGACGGCGAAATGTTGAGACACCAGAACTTTAAGCAGGTTCGTGAAGTTCTGTGGGGTGCGGCATGAACGGAAAGCTTGAGGACTACTTCAAGTTGACGGCCGGGGGAAATCCGGTTGACTGGGGAGTTAACCGATTCCCCGATGGTCAGATTCAGTTCTGGTTCGAAGAAAAAGGAGCGGGACTGCCTTCTTTGATTTGCTCACTGCCTACCAGCGAGCATGTAGATCTGTTTTTGCAAATGGTCGATACGCTTGTTTTTAGCACCATCCGAATCAACTACTTATATGGCGCAAGGTCTGATAAACACTTAGCTGGTAGCCGCACTGTTTGCAATGTGCCGAGTCTCTTTCATGTAGCGTTCATCCAATTTATCGAATGTAAATCACCTGTACAAGTGCTGACCCCTCACTGCGACATTTCAAGGTGGATCGGCTTCAATGATTGCGGACCGTACATGCCAGACAGCAAATATGACCTGATCGTTTACCCTGACGAATCTGCTCAAAGGCGTGTCGGCATGCAGATTGCAACGCGTTCGATCTTTTGTCAGAAAGAGCGCGATCAAGTCTCGGGACTTATTATCAAGCACGTCGTACCGTCAATCGGAGAAGCTAAACGTATCCTCGTGGCTGATGATTTGTGCGACGGCGGCAGGACATTCCTAGATATCGCCAAGGAAATTGACGCGCAAGGCGTGACGATGGACCTAGCGATTGTTCACGGGATCTTTTCGAATGGCGCTATCGAAAAACTCTTGAACTTCTACAACGTGATCCACGTCACGAATTCATTCGACCCAACAGGCGAGACCTACTATGGCTTCGGGGACAGAGTAAAAGTCACCGACGTTTGGGCTTAAGATCTCAACCGGGCGACCGTACATTAACTTGTGCGGTCGCCTTCTGAATCTTCCCCTTGGCTTATCTACCTAATCCTGTTTCTAGCATTCCTTTGTTGGGCTTGGATCTTTTGGTATTGGTTGGGGTGAGTTGTAATGTTTTTTGGACCAAAAAACATTACACGATTGAATCTGTAAACGATGCTTTCGGGTGACTCAGAACGCGCCTTTTAATTGCCGGTACGGGGTAAGGTTGAAAAGTATGACCCGACGCGGATTTAATTGGGATCTTGGCATCTACGGTGCCATCGGGCTCTTGACCTACGTGGTATCGAGCCCCATCGTACCGGCGTTTTGGAAGTTCGTAGCAGGTTGCGGACTCTCAACGTTGGTCGCAATTAAAGCCAAACTCAGCAACGGGAAGGATTCAGTAGGGGGTAACACTCCCGACCCAAAAGCAGACTCAGGAGAATAAGAATGCTCACGCCAACTTTGATCGTTTCGGAAACAGGACTGACCGTACTTGGAGATCAGAAGAAGACCGTACCTATTGGCAAGCCGTTTAACATCGGCGGGTTTATCGGTGGTCTCATTATGTCGGCGCTCGAAAAGGTCGAGTTAGACGGCAAGCTAACTGCAACGGTGACCCCGAACGGAGACGGGACCGCAACCCTGGTGGAGAACTACTCCGTGGCCGATTCGCTGCCATTTCTTCCGAAGTCGCTGGTATCGGGGTCGAATACTCAGACGGTTAGCGCCGAAGAGGCCGAACTGATTGAGCTAGTCGTTCCTGCCGGGTCTCAGGTTGATATCACATTATCGTTTGTTAAGTCGTAAATCGCCTCACAGCCCCTTAAACAAGTCAGCCCGGTTCCACTTGGGATACCGGGCTGTTTCTTTGCGTACGGCTATTTCTCGGAGAATACGATCACGTCTGCCGGTACGGATCGCTTTGATTGGTTGCTGATCTGTAACTGGACTTTGACCGTCCGCAGGATTTCGCGGGCTTGGCTTGCGATGGCATCTCCGCTTGCTGCCTGGACTGTGCCATCCTTAATCCCGTTCAATGTCTCCCAAAGTGCTGTTTTCAAGTTCGTAGCTGTGAGTTCTTGCATAATCTCGTTGTCTTTCTTGTTTCTTGTTCTGTGTCCCGTTGAGCATGCGGATTTCATAGCTAGTCATCCGCTGCTCGATTTCTTTGTCGATTTGAAGCAAAGTTAGATAAGCTTCGGCAAATTCCCCGTAAGCTTTGGCCCTTAACTGTCGGTCATATTTGGATTTCTTCTCCTTGTATTCAGGTCGTCGGCAGTATTCGACATGGAGCGGCATCCTCTTTTTCCGGATCTCTCGCTCCTTTTCACGGTCTGCCGTCTTTTGATAGTGTTCGGCCTTCTTGGCCTTGATTAGGTCTAAATTCTTGGACCGATATTCACGGTCGTAATCGGCTTTCGATGCCTTCTTTTCGGAATCGGTGATCGCCAGTTTCTTGTTTGCACCCGCGCACTTCAAAGAGCAGAATATCCGAAGACAGCCGCGCTTAACTCTGTGGTCATGCTGGGATCGTTCGCGCTCGAATGACCCGCCGCAATGCTCGCAAACGAGGATTATCATCGGCCTCTTTGAGCCGATCCTAGGCACTCGCTTTCTCCTTCTCTAACTCTTGTAAAGTGCTCTTAAGCAATTTCATGCTGTCATCAACTTGTATTTCAGATCCGATTCCTTGGTAAAGGTCAAGCGTTTCCTTAGCCTTCGAGGCCACGGTCCTCAACAGGATCAGTTCTTGTTCTACTGATTCGGCGTGAGTTAAGAATCCCTCGGCGCGAGCAGCGTGAACATGGATGCTGTCCTTCAGGCTATCGGGGAAGAGTTTCCAAAACGCTTCGATGTGCCGTTCTCTGTTTTCAGGTGATAAGTTAGCTTTCATTTGACTTCCATTTGTCATAGGTCGCTTTAATAGCGAGATCTCTTGTACAACCATCGGCTCCATATTCCCTGCCATAGCGGTTGGGTCTCGTGGCACTGGCGTACCACCACGGCCCCTTTACTGTTTTTGCTTGGAATGCCCCAGCCTTAAAGCCAGCCGCTTCAAACTCCGCAATCATCTGTTCTGTCGTCTTCTCTTCTGTCATGTTGGTTGCTCCGTGGGAAGAGAAGCTTTGTAAAGCGCCTTTAGAATCGTCGCCGGTCGCCACTCGTTAGAGCCTGGTCTGTGGACATGGTGATACCAATACAAGACCCGCAGGATGCCCGTACCGCCTTCCTGGAGTACGTCCCAACCTCTACCGCCGTGAATCCATTGCTGATACGAATGGTCGCGCTGCTCGGGTGAGATCGGGCAAAGAGTGGCCTTGACGTGAGCCATCATGCGCTCTCGGTCGGCATCGTTCAAATTGATCGGTCGATGTGTGATCACGCGGTTCATTCCGTTTCACCTGCTTGTCTCTTCTTTTCGGCTTCGATTTGAGCGTCTATTTCGGTAAGATCTGCCTTGAATTTGGCGATTAACGATGCTCTGTGATCCTCCAGACTTTCCATCTCAGTACGAAACATGTTCGTGAAAAACCAATGGCCCCCAGTTATGCGGACAACAGCCTTCGTAGTCGGCGGATACATGAAAGCAACATCGCCATCTTTAAGCGAATCGCGGTCAAGCGGCTCCGGCCTCTCTCTGATCTCAATTGTTAGGGTAGTCACCGGGTTAGGCATACCACTCTCCTAACGCGATCATCTGAGTCCGCTTCTCGTTTGCGATCTTGACGGCATGCGTTGCGTCGGATGCCCATACCTGGCAGCTCAAGCAATCCTGTGTGTCAGTTCCGGCGTATGCGCGAGCCTCCGAGCGTTTCCATATTCGGCATTCGATCTCTTCGCTTGGTGATGAGCGGCCAAGCGGACGCGGTTCAGCCAGTTCAACTGTGCCATCACGTAGCATTCGAACAATGAAAGTATCTCGACCCGCTTTCTTCCACTCAAGACGCGACGCATCAAGATCTATCTCGGTGACCCCATTGCAATCCGAATCAGGGAACAGGTCAATATACTCCTGCGCCTTCTCCTTTGTCGAAAAGATAGCGTTCACTCCGTAATCAGAATAGGAGCCGCTCGTAACCATATAAACCGTTTTCATTTCTGTTCTCCGTTGGTTAGGGTCGAGGATGCTTTGGGTTGGGACTCCTTGAGTGTTTCGGCTAGGATCTTGGCCTTAACTGACTCGTAAGAATCAGAGACATAAAGCCCAGCCAGTCCGCCCGGCCCTGTCTCACTCGGCAGAGGTTGCTTAAACTGGATATGACATTTCGCATTACCCGTGGTAGGTCGAATCCATGCGATTGCGTCAACGGCGATTAGGTAGGTGTCGCCTGCGTTAACTTCGATGAACTTCATTTCTCTTCCTGCCTCTCAGCTTGTAGGGGTGCTGAATCCGCTGCCTTCTTTGCCTTGTACTGAGAGGAAAGTTCAGCCATCCTAGCCTCGTAAAAACCCCTAGGCACTAACGAGCCCAATACCCGCTCCCATTCATCAGGCCAAGTCAAGCCGCGCTCCTTCAACCTGGGTTCGGCCTCTTTGCGTAGATCTTCTGGCTTCAACCGATTCGGCCTGTCAATCCATCCTAAATGCAACCGCTGCTTTCCTTGATATCCGACCGGCTCTCCCAGAAAATCCAGATACCAGCCATGACGCGAGCATGCATGACCATAGGCGTAATAGGTCATCCAGAATGGAGCGCCGAACTCACTAAGATTCCTTACCTCCAACTCCCTTAACTGACTTTCTGTAAGCCTCTTCACATCTCACCTACCTTCTGATTCTTTACTGTGTTCATTGCTTGGGGTCCTGCTTGTCTGAAATGCCCCTTTCGTCCGTGAATTCGAGGACGCCGAGCCGTTCAGCGAGTCGCATAAGATTCGTGCCCTGCGGGTTCGCATCGTAGAAACCACGGCAACAAACCTCTTGACCGGCGATGGTCGATTTGTGGCAGATAAAGTGAGTGTCCTTCGCTTTGCATGACTTGAGAAGTTCCCGCATGCGGGACTGGCTGACGATCCGATCCTTTGAATAAAGGCACTGATCGCACCGATTCTCCATGACCTGAAACTTTCCGTTAGGCACTGGGAGTCTCCTGCCTTTTGTCTGAAACGAGTTTCACGAAGTCCGCGCCGAATGTCTTGTGCAGTTCCCGGAGATAAGTTCCCATCGGTACGCGTGCGTCATGAGCCGCATCGAAAACAGACTTCTTCTCAGATTCGGGGAGTCGAACGATTATCGTGCTGAATTTTTCTGATTCCATTGGATTCTATGATAACACATTTATCAGAGTGTGCTATGATAAATCATGCCTATCAGCGTTTTCAACGATCCGAAGCGGTCAAACAATCTGTTCAACCCAAATCCCGATGACATTATCGTGCGCGAAGAACTGCGGGGTCGTTACCTGCCCCCGACCGATGAGCAGATCATTGGTCTCGCGATCTCTATTTACGAGAACGGTCAGAAGTCGCCATGCCAAGGTGTCAAGTTGCCGCACGAAGGAAACCGCATTGAACTTCGCTTTGGGTTCTCTCGCTACGCGGCAGTCAAATTGCTCCGGGAAGGCTTCGAGCACGAAGGCGTTTTCTATCACCGGCCTGAACTGACACTAGGCGTGTTGGTGTCGAGCGGTGATGATGACGCCGAAAGTATCCGCGAGAATATTGCTGAGAATAAGGACCGCATACCTACGACCTGTCTTGACGATGCTTGGAATATCAAGCGGCTCCAGAAGTGCGGGCAGACCTTAGAGCAGATCGCCAAGGCGTTTCGATGGCCCTTGTCGCGAATTGAAAGTACTGTTGCCCTGCTTGGGTTGAGTGACGACCTGAAACGACGCGTACATCTAGGGGAGATCCCGTTCTCTGCCGCTGTGAAACTCTTGGAGATCCGGCCAGAGGAAAGAGGCGCGATAATCGAGCAAGCGGCCACAGAGACGAAAACAGAAGGGTCTACGAAGGTCAAGGGAACTGCGGTTGATCGCGTAATTCGCGAACGACACCTTACGAATAATCCAGAGACAACGGAAGCCGCGCCAAAGCCGAAGAACATCGCACGAACCTACTCGGACGTGAAGGGCTTTTTGACTGCCGAATCACTCAGCGGCTCTCCGCGCTCGAAATCACTTGCGGCATTGCTCCTTGGTTTTGCTGCCGGAGAGATCAGCGAAGGGGATCTTAAATCGGCCTGGGATAAGGTCCTGAAGTCGTAGCCCCATCCCCACCCTATAAACAAACAGAGACTAAAGGAGTAACGA
>Ga0068871_100000562_pt1 | contig 25352 bp, 18 predicted proteins | sample KBSMisM72_FD_72750 | JGI IMG/M metagenome (GOLD analysis project Ga0068871, IMG submission 72750) | Miscanthus rhizosphere microbial communities from Kellogg Biological Station, Michigan, USA - KBS Miscanthus M7-2 | ecosystem: Host-associated > Plants > Roots > Rhizosphere > Soil ...
ATCAACTTCGTACGCCAGTCGCTGCTCAGCCGGCCCGCGCTCGAGAAGGTGATCCGCGAGACCGATCTCGACCTGCGTGCGAAGACACCGCAGGCGCGCGCCGCGCTGGTCGACTCGCTTCTGAAGGACATCAAGGTTTTCGCCAACGATACCGGCTCGGGTGGGCTCGTCTTCACGCTGAGTTACAACGATCACGATCGCGCCACCGCGCTGCGCGTGGTCGAGATGCTCATGAACACGTTTGTCGAGGACGTGCTCGGAGGCAAGCAGACCGGCTCGCAGGTCGGACAAAAATTCCTGCGCGAGCAGATCGAGGAATACGAAACGAAACTGCGCGAGGCCGAAGCAAGGCTCGCGGAGTTCAAGCGGCGTAACGTGGGCCTGATGCCCGGCGCGCAGGGCGACTATTTCTCGCGCCTGCAGAACGAAATATCCAGCGTCGACAAGAACAAGGCGGATCTGTCGATCGCCATGTCCGGGCGCGAAGAACTCGAGCGGCAATTGCGCGGCGAAGCGACTTCGGCCGCACACTCGACGGCGAGCGGCGGCGCGGCGACGAGCGAAACGGCGCTGCGCATCCAGGAAGCGCAGACGCGGCTCGACAACCTGCTGCTGCAGTACACCGAGAAACATCCGGACGTGATCGCGCTGCGCCAGACCATCGAGCAGCTCGAGGTGCGCCGCAAGGCCGAGATTGCCGCGCTACGCGGCGGCAGCGGCCTGCCGGCCGGCGCGTCGTCCAATCCGGTGGTGCAAAGCATCCAGCTGGCGATCAACCGCTCGGACGTGGAAATCGCCGCGCTGCGCACGCGAATCGCCGAAGGCGAACGCAACGTGGCGGAGCTCAAGAAACTCGTCGACACCGCGCCCGAGGTCGAGGCCGAGTTCACGCGCCTCAATCGCGACTATGACGGCATGAAGGAACGTTACGCCGCATTCGTCGACCGCGCCGAGCGCGCGAAGATCGGCGACCAGGCAGAAGAGACCGACGCCGTGCGCTTCGAAGTGCTCGACCCGCCGGCGGCGAGAATGGAACCGGTGGCGCCGAATCGTCCGATGCTGCTGATTGGCGGTCTCATTTTCGGGCTCGCCTGCGGTGCCGGGCTCGCGGTGTTGTTGCACCAGCTGCGGCCGGTCTTCTCGAGCAGCCGCGTGCTGGCCGAGGTCACCAACCTGCCGGTGTTGGGCGTGGTGAGCGAGACCTGGCTGGACAAGCATCGCCAGAGCCGCCGCCAGGAACTCATTCGTTATTCGATGGCTGCGAGTGCGCTGCTGGTCGTCTTCGTGTTCTTCCTGCGCTTCAGCGGATCCGTCGTCCGCATGCTGCAGTGACCTCAAAGGGTAGTTGGAGTCGACATGAGCCTCGTTGAAACGACCCTCAAGAAGCTTCAGCAGTCCGCGCTTGACGCGAAGACCGCGAAGGCAGCCAAGTCAACAGACGCAGCGTCCAGGGCGTCTGCGCCGGAACGAGACGTCGCGCCGATCGCCCCCGCGAAACCTGCATCGGTACCGGTTTCGGTCCGGAACGTCTCGCAGCACGCGCCCGTGCATGTCGACCGCGCCGGCTTGCGCGCTGCCGGCTTCATCGCGCCCGAGGACCAGGAACGCCAGATCGCGGATCAGTTCCGCCACATCAAACGTCCGCTCATCGCGAATGCTTTCGGTCGCGGCGCGCAGAAGATTCCCAACGGGCACCTGATCATGACCGCGAGCGCACTGCCGAACGAAGGCAAGACGTTCACGAGCATCAATCTCGCGTTGAGTCTCGCGGTGGAAAAGGACATCACTGTGTTGCTGGTGGATGCGGACGTGGCCAAGCGGCACATCAGCCGTATATTCGGCGTGGAAAAAGAACCGGGCCTGCTCGACGCACTCCAGGACGACAAGCTCGATCTCGAGTCGCTGATCATCCCAACCGACGTCCCCGGCCTGAGCCTTCTGTCTGCCGGCAATCGCACCAGCATCGCGACCGAGCTGCTGTCGAGTGCGCACATGGATGCAACCTTCGCGCGGCTCGGCGCGCACAGCCCGAATCGCATCGTGCTGCTCGATTCGCCGCCGCTGCTGCTCACCAGCGAGTCGCGCGCACTGGCGGCCATCGTCGGCCAGGTGGTCATCGTCGTGAATTCCCGAACGACACCGCAACAGGCGGTGCTCGATGCGGTCAGCCTCGTCCCCACCGACAAGTCGGTCGGCTTCATTCTCAACCAGTGCAACGTGCGCTCGTCCGAGGGTTATTACTACGGCGACGGAACGTACGGCGAAACCCACGGATGAAGCGACACCGCGACGCGCGGACTAACTAACAAGTCAGGGGAGTATCAGCGATGAAACCAGGGAGCCGACGGTCAGCGATCGCGACGGGCGCCGTCGCCGCCGGCCTGCTCGCAAGCGCCGCGCGCGCGGCGGAGCTGAGCTACGGAGTGGAAGTCGGCGTGGGCCAGACCGACAACGTCACGCGCGTCGAGGAAGATCCGCAGAACGAGACGATTGCGAGCGTGGCGGCGCAGCTGCGCCTCGATCACGAGTCGAAACGTCTGCGCGCCAACGTCACGACGTACCTCGAGTATCTCGACTACCTGGACAACACCTATGAGGCCGAGCTCGTCGGCAATCTGGTCGGCAATGCGGTAGTCGACATCGTCGAGGACCGATTCACCTGGACGGTCGACGAGACGTTCGGGCAGACCACGCAGAACCAGCTCGCGCCTTCGACGCCCGACAACCGCGAGAACGTCAATTACGTGTCTACCGGGCCGGATTTCACATTCTCCCTGGGTGCGCGCAACAAGCTGCTGCTGAACGGCCGTTTTGCCGACGTGAGCTACGAAAGCAGCGAGCTCGGCAACCAGCGCCTCAGCGGTGCGTTGGCATTCCGCCGGGATTTGTCCGATGCCACGAACGTGTCCATGAACGTGACCACCGAGCAGGTTGCCTTCGACGACCACGTGCTGGGGGTTGACTACGACAACAACGAGGCGTTCCTGAACTACTCCCTGGATGCGGCGCGCACGACTCTATCTGCAGACGGCGGTGTCGCCGAGATCAAGTCGGACGGCGAAACCAACAGCAGCTGGCTCGGCCGGCTCGAGCTCACGCGGCGAGCTTCTCCCGCGCTGACTGTTGGCCTCGAACTCGGCCACGATTTTTCGGATGCCGGCAGCTCATTCGTCGACCTGCAGGCGAGTCAGCCCGGGTCCACCGATCCGGTGCCGGTGCAGCAGACCACTCTGCCGTTCGAGAACACCTACGGCACTGTCTTCGGCCGCTTTTCCCGCAACCGGACCAGTCTCGAGCTGCGCGCCGGCTACTACGACGAGGGCTACGACGCGCTGCCGCTGTACGACCGCAAGCGGACCACGTTCGAATTCAGCGTGGAGCGCAGCCTGAACGCTGCGTTGAGCGCGCTCGTGAGCGCCGACTACTCACACCAGGACTACGACTCGCTCGATTACCAATTCTCCGATCTGACGGCGAAATTTGAAGTGCACTGGAAGGTGGGTCGCTCGACTGTCGTGAGCTTCGACTACCACTACCTGACGCGCAACGACGATGCGAACGCAACGGACTACAGCTCGAATGAGGTGTGGGTACATTTCGGCTACCTGGTCGGCGCGGGCGCGGCCAGTGGCACCGCTCCTTAAATACCCGTGCAGATTTCGATAGCGGCCTCCGCCCCGCCGGAGTGGGATGAATTCGTCGGCCGGCACTCCGACGCGACGGCATATCACCGCGCCGCCGCGGTGGACATCGGCCGGCGTGCGTTCGGCCTCGAGACTTTCTATCTATCGGCGACCGACAACACGGGGAACCTCGCCGGTGTGTTGCCGCTGGTAGAACAATCGAGCCTGCTGTTCGGCCGCTTCCTGAGTTCCGTTCCGTTTTTCACCTATGGCGGAATCCTCGCGCACGATCCGCAGGCTGCGGTGGCACTGGCTGACGCTGCGGGGAAGCTTGGACTCAAGCGCCGCGCCAAACACGTGGAGTTGCGCCACAGCGCGCCGATTGAGCGACTGCCGCTGGCCGACCGGACTGACAAGGTCTCGATGGTCCTGGCGCTGCCCGCCGACGAAGCCGCCCTGTCGAAAGGGCTTGGCGCCAAGCTGCGTTCGCAGATCAAACGCGCCGAACGCGAGGAGCCGACGATCCACTGGGGCGGAACGGAGTTGCTCGCCGATTTCTACGGGGTGTTCGCGCACGCGATGCATGATCTCGGCACGCCGGTTTATCCGCGCCACTTTTTCGATTGCACGCTGGCGGCCTTGCACGGCCTGTGCGACGTGCTCGTCATCCGTGTGAAGGGGCGGGCGGAAGCCGCGGCTATCATCGTGCGGCATGGAGATCGGATCGAAGTGCCTTGGGCGGCGTGTTCGCCCGCGGGCAAACGCGGGGCGCTCAACATGCGCATGTACTGGGAGATGCTGAAGCTCTGCGTCGCGCGCGGCGCGAAGGCGTTCGACTTCGGTCGTTCAACTGTCGACAGTGGCACCTATCGATTCAAGGCGCAGTGGGGCGCGCAACCGTTGCAATTGCACTGGTACTACTGGTTGCCGGCGGGCGCAGACATCCCGCGGCTCAATCAGTCGAATCCGAAATACGAACTCGCGTCGAAAGTCTGGCGGCGGCTGCCCTTGTGGAGCACGAATCTCATGGGCCCCTGGCTCGTACGCAACCTGCCATGAAGGCCGTTCATGTGTGATCGTGGCGCAGGTTCGGATGCAGCCACGCCGGCAGGGCAAGCATCACGCGGAATTGTGCCGCAGTCACGCCAGGACCGATGCCGATGCGCCGCAGCTCCATCGGCTCGGGCGAGTCTAACCAGTTGACGCCCTGCCGGAACGACGCGGCCAACTCGTATCCACAGGCGCGCGCGGCTGCCATCACGCGCGCGTCGTAGGTGTCCGGCGTGCCGAATGGATAGGCGAGAGAGCGCACCGGCCGTTCGAGCAAACGCTCGAGCCAGGCCTTGGAGTCGCGCAGTTCGCGCTCGATGACGTCGTTGGATTCAAGTACGAGGTTGGGATGCGAAACCGTGTGAGAGCCGAAGTCGATGCCGTCGCGAACCATCTCGAGCATCTGTGCCTTCACGATGGGCCGGCTGAGACTGTCGGCGCGCGCATCGATGAGCCGTGCGAAACGTGCGCGCCATTCCTCGACCAGCGCGCGGCGCCGCGGGTTCGCGCAGGTCTTGAGCAGGCGGTGCAGTTTGCCGATCGACTCGCGGCGTGCCGCCTCGTGGTCGGCCGATGGCAATCCTTCCGGACATTCGTCGAAGACGATGGCGCGCGGCGGGACGCGCAGCATGAGATGCGCCGTGATCTCGAACCAGAATGGCTCGTTGCTTTCGATGAGATTGGTGGAAACAAACACGGTCGCGGGCACCGCGTGACGCTTGAGAATCGGATATGCGGCCTCGAAAGTGTCGCAAAAGCCGTCGTCGAACGTGACCGCGACAGCCCGTTCCGGCAAAGTACGGCGGTGGGTTACGGCATCGGCAATCGTGTCGAGCGACACCGGATTCGCAAACTCGCGCACCGCGCGCATCTGACTGTCGAACTCATCGCGCGTCGCGCTGATGAGACCGAGATCGAGGGGGTAGGTTTGCGGCTCATCGACGCTGACGATCCGGTGATAGGCGAGGATCAGCGCCGGGGTGCGGCCACGGTCGTGCAATGCGCGCAACCCGGGCAGAACTCCGCTCCCGATGACGGCATCCGCCAACAACTGCTGCTTGCTCTTGCGCCGTGTGTGATGCGTGGACATGTTGGAGCTGTGGCGAATACTAACATCCACGCCGCCCGTACTTGTGTGATCGAGCCGCCAGGCCGGTAGCTGGAACGGGACCGACAGCTTGCGCGAAATCTACCAGAAGTTCCGGGCGGGCCTGCGGGCGCACACGGTCGCCAAGGTGCTCGTGCAGGCCGTGTCGTGGCTCGGCACGGTGTACGTCCTGCGAACGCTGGATGCGCACGCAGTCGGCGTGTTTGCGATCGCCTCGGTGGCGTTCGGCTATGCGTCGCTCATGTATGAGGGCGGCATGCTCGAGACGCTGGTGCAGGATCACCCACAAACGCGCGACCAGCGGCGTTCGGTATTCAGCCTGCTGTTGGCGATGGGCCTGGGGTCAGCCGTGATACTCGCGGCTCTGGCAAATCCGATTGCGACTCTGGTCGACGCGCCGGAAGTCGCCGCCATCATTGCGGTGCTTGCGGTCAGCCTCATTACCATCGCCCTGGGAATCCTCCCGTACGCCAGCCTCATTCACGAGATGCGATTCGCTCCGCTCGCCGTGATCTCGTCGGTGCAGGCGCTGGTTTCGTCCGTGACCATGATCGTGCTCGCGCGAGAGGGCGCCGGCGCGTGGTCGCTGGTGTGGAGCCAGATCGCGGGTTCGCTGGTTCGCATGATCATGCTCAACCTCGCGGTGCCGAGTCTGCACGTCCCCACTGCTGCGATCGCATTCGCGCTGCGTTATCTGCGCACGAGCAGCATCCTGATCGCGGATGGATTGCTGTTCCGCTGGTACACGTCGGTTGACGTCTTCCTGCTCGGGCGCTGGAGCGGTGCGGCGCAGCTTGGGTTTTTCAGCTTCGGTCAGCAGGTGGCCAACACGCCGCTCGAGAAGATCTCCACGGTCGTCAACGATGTGTCGCTGCCGGCGTACGCGAGACTCGCTGCCGACCGCACCGAGGCCGGCAATCTCATGCTCGAGACCATGCGAACCCACGGCACAATCGGTCTGCCCGTTTTCTGGGGTCTCGCGAGTGTGGCCGCGACGGCAGTGCCGGTCATCTTCGGCGAGCAATGGATACCCGCGGTATTCCCCCTCATGGCAATGGCGATCGTCGCGCCGATGCGTCTCATCGGCAGCGTCGAGACGCCCGCGATGACCGGCATTGGACGTGCCATGGTGTTGCTGCAGACCAAGCTCATCATCGTGCCGGTGATGACGATCGCGCTGATTGCCGGAGCCTGGTGGGGCGGCGTTCGCGGGGTGTCGCTCGCATGGCTGTGCGTATTTCCGCCGGTGTACGCGCTCGCGTTTCGGCTGACCCTGCGCGCGATCGGCCTGAGTTATGCGCGAGTACTCGGCGTTCTGCGGGGACCTGCGATCGCGGCGGCCATCATGAGCCTGTGCGTCGCCGGGTTGCAGTACCTGGCGAACGCGCGCATGAACGCGCTGCCCGTGATCCAACTACTCGGGCTGATCGCCAGCGGCGCGATCCTGTATCCGGCCGCGTTGTGGATCTCCGACCGGCAGGCCTTCGATCTGCTGCGGCGACGTGCGCAGCTCATGATATCGGGCAATTGATGAACGAATTTCGCGTGCGCCGCTGGACGAGCGAGGAATTCCGCGCCAGCCGTGAGGCGTGGCAATCATTGCTCGCGCGCGCCGATGCCGATCCGCTCTTCATGTCGTGGGACTGGGTCAGCGCGTGGTGGCGACATCACGAATCGGCGCTGTCGGCGGAACTGTGCGTGCTCGCGATCCATTCACCGGACGGCGGGCTCGCCGGCATCGCGCCGTTCTATGAGCATCGCGCGGTGCATCGTGGAATCCTCTCGGCACGGCGCGTGGAGCTGCTCGGCAACACCTGGCGCAATCCGGCCGCGGTCTTCAGTGAATATCTTGACGTCATTGCAGGTCGCGAAGTGCGCGCGGACGTCTGCGGCGCGGTCGCTGACTGGTTGCGCACGAGCTCCGAATGGGACGAACTCGCATTGTGCAACGTGCGCGAGAACAGCGTCGCTGCGCAGCTCGCGGATAGTTTGTCTGGCTGCGCCTACGTGCGGTGCGCGGAGTCGATGACCGGCTGGTGCATCGCCTTGCCGGACTCATTCGATTCCTTCGTCACACGCCTGTCTTCCAACACGAGACGCAAGGTCGTGCATCAGCGCGAAAAACTGGCCGGCGCCTCGTTCGAGCGCGTCGAGCCCGCGCAAACGTCCGCGGCGCTAAAGCGGCTCGATGCTTTCGTCGCGCAGCGCTTCGGCACGCCTGCCGGCGAGGCTTCCCGACTGCGTGCCGGATTTCACGATGACGTCGCCGCCTCGGTGGACTCGGAACTCGTGCATCTCACCGAATTGCGCTCGGCCGGCCTCTGCGTGTCGGTCATGCTCAACCTGCGCGTCGGGGCGACCGAGTACTACCTGCAGTCCGGGTTCGATCCGGCGTTTGCGCGTGGTCTATCGCCGGGCCTGTTGCACCTGGGCTATGCGATCGAAGCGGCCTGCCGCGATGGCGTGAGCCGCTTCGATTTTCTCGCGGGACGAGGATTACATCGCGATTACAAGCAGGATTTTTCCGCAGAAAGCGCGCCGCTGCACACGCTTCATATTGTGAGGAAGCCCGCGTTGCGCGCCCTGTTTCGAGTCGTCGACGGGCTGCGCGGACGCACTTCACACAAGGCGCGGGTCGGCAGGTGATTCCTTGTTTTCGTGCCCGCCCGATCGATTAGTCTTGGCGCCAAAATCCATGCGCATCCTGCTGCTCACACATCGCCTGCCGTACCCGCCTAACAAGGGCGACAAGATCCGTACGTTCAATGTGCTCGAACACCTGGCGAAGCACCATGAGGTCTTCGTGGCGTGTCCGGTCGACGATCCAGCGGACCTGCGGTTCGTGTCCGAGCTCGAACGGCGTTGCGCCGGTGTGCTCGCGGTGCGCAACGGGTCCAGTCGGGCGCTCGCGGCGCTGCAAGCGCTGCTCACCGGAACTGCGATCACGGTGCGACATTTCCACTCGCGCAAACTGCAGCGCCGCCTCGACGAATTCCTCGACACACAGGAAATCGATGCCGTCTGCTGCTTTTCCTCGCCGATGGCCGAGTACGTTTTTCGCTCGCGGCACGAGGCTGACACGTTGCGCCGAGCACGAAGCCTCATGGATCTCATCGACGTCGACTCCTTCAAGTGGCGGCAATACGCGCAACGCACTTCGTTTCCGATGAGCTGGGTCTATCGCTACGAGGCCGCGCACCTCGAGGACTACGAACGGCGCATCGCTGCACGTTTCGACGAGTTGCTGCTGGTCAGCGAACAGGAGCGCGGTTACCTGCCGGCGGGTATTCCCGCCGACAAGGTGCACGCGATCTCGAACGGCGTAGACCTCGAGTATTTTTCACCGGTCGCAACGCCTGCGCCTGCGGATGAAATTCCCGCCATCGTATTCACGGGTGTCATGGACTATTGGCCCAATGTCGACGGCGTGCAGTGGTTTGCTGACGAAGTGCTGCCACTGATCCGCGCGCAGGTGCCGGGTGCGCGTTTCGTGATCGTCGGATCGAAGCCAGTGGAGGCAGTGAAACGGCTCGCGGATCGTCCGGGCATCGAGGTCACGGGGTTTGTCGACGACGTGCGAACCTATGTCGCCAGGGCACACGTCTGCGTGGTCCCGCTGAGGATTGCGCGCGGCGTGCAGAACAAGGTGCTCGAGGCGATGGCGATGGGCAAGGCCGTGGTCGGCACCGCGCAGGCGATGGAAGGCATCCGGGCGACGCTCGGCGAGGATGCGATCGCCGCCGACGGCGCGGGCGTATTCGCGGCCGCGGTGATCGATTTGCTTAAATCGCCGCAGCGCGCGGCGCTGATCGGCGGCAACGCGCGCCGCTGCGTCGAGCGCGGCTATTCGTGGAGAACCAACCTGAGTGGATTCGACGCGCTGCTGAGACCTGTGGCCGCGGCGCGAGGTAGTTAGGGAAGATGCGCGATCCTGCCGCCACCATCCCCATCCACCTGTGCGAGACGCACGGCATCGCGCGCGTCGCCGAGCCCGTGCGTACCGGCGTGCCGTTGCCACGCGGCTGGCTGCCGGAAGTCGCGCAAGCACGCCTGCGCGATGCGGACGGCCGCGACGTGCCGGCGCAGTGTCGGGCGCTGGCATCGTGGGGTGATGGCAGCGTCAAATGGCTGCTGGTGGATGCCCTCGTGACGGTCCCGGCGAATAGCCGCGTGAATATTCACCTGGTTGGCGTTCCGGTCGCCGCGAATGGTTCACGACCTCCGCTTGCAAACGAACGCGACGATCACATCGAGATCGACACGGGCGTTGTCCGCTTCGATGTCCGCAAGCGCGGCGCGACCCCGGTCGGCGCCGTCGCTGTCGAAGGCCGTGCCATCGTCGATGCGCGAGGTCTCCGCGTGCGAGCCATCGGGCCGGATGGGAAGGAATGGCCGCTCGAGATTGCGCGCGCCTGGATCGAGGAGCATGGGCCGATTCGCTCGGCCGTGGTTTGCGAAGGGAAGGTGGGTCCCGTGCGACTCACACTGCGGTTTGTCTCGCATGCCGGTTCGGGTGTCGTCAGGGTTGACTGTGAAGTGTGGAATCCGCGCGCGGCATTACACGCCGGCGGCCTGTGGGATCTGGGCGATCCGGCCTCAGCGTTTTTCAAGGACCTCTCGATCGAAGCCAGCCTTGCCGGCAACGCGCAGGAGTTGGCGTGGCGGTTGATCGACTCTTCGCAGGGCGGGCAGGGCGACCCCTGGCAGCGGCGCGACACCTCACCCTGGACGTTGTATCAGGACTCGAGCGGTGGCGAGCGGTGGAACTCGCCTAACCACCTGGATCGCGATTCGAAACTCACCGTGACGTTTCGTGGTTTTCGCGTTTACGACGAGCGGCGGAACATCCTGGCGAAAGGCGATCGGGCGACTCCCGTGGTGATGGCGCACTCCGATGCAGGCTGGATCAGCGCCACAGCCGAAAAGTTCTGGCAGAACTTCCCGAAGGCGCTGCGCTGGGACGGAAACTCGCTGGGCCTCGGCTTGTTCCCGGCCGAATGCGCCGCGGGTTTCGAGCTGCAGGGTGGCGAGAAAAAGCGGCACACGATGATGTTCGAGTTCGGATTGGCGTCCACACAACCTCATGGGTATGAGATGCACGCGCCGCTCGAGGTGAGCCTCGATCCTGCGCAGGTCGCCGCGAGTGCTGCGCTCGGAAATCTGCTGCCGCAGTCGGCAGATCTGCAGCCGGCGTACGCCGAGTATGTTGCGTCGCTGCTCGAGGGTCCTGACTCCTGCGTGGCGAAGCGCGAAATCATCGATGAATACGGCTGGCGCAACTTCGGCGATCTGTACGCCGATCACGAGGCGGTGAGACATCAAGGCGCGGAACCGTTCGTCTCCCACTACAACAACCAGTACGACTTCGTATACGGCGCCGCGCTGAATTTCCTGCGCAGCGCCGATCCGCGCTGGCGCGAATTGATGATCGACGCCGCGCGGCATCACGTCGACATCGACATCTATCACACGCAGAACGACCGGCCCGCGTTCAACGGCGGGCTGTTCTGGCATACCGACCATCACAAGCCCGCGGCGACCTGCACTCATCGCACTTACAGCAGACACAACGCTGGCGGTGGCGCCTACGGCGGCGGTCCGAGCAACGAACACGACTATTCTTCCGGTCTGATGTATTGCCACTTCCTCACCGGCGATACGACGGCGCGGGATGCCGTGCTCGAACTCGCCGACTGGGTGCTGCGCATGGACGACGGATCCCTCACGTTGTTTGGTGTGCTCGATCGCGGACCCACGGGCGCAGCGACGGCGACCATCGAACCCACCTGGCAGAAGGCCGGGCGAGGCGCGGGAAATTCGATCAACACGCTGCTCGATGCCTACACCTTGTCCGGGCAGCGTCACTACCTGTCGAAAGCCGAGGAGTTCGTGCAGCGCTGCATCCATCCGCACGACGACATCCCGGCCCTGGGACTATCCGAGCCCGAGTTCCGCTGGTCCTATCTGGTGTTCCTGCAAGTCGTCGCGAAGTACCTCGACCGGAAACGCGAGCTCGGTGAATACGACTACGCGTTTCATTTCGCGCGTGAAAGTCTGGTGAATTACGCGGCGTGGATGTGTCGCACCGAGGTGCCGTACAAGGACGTGCTGCACAAGGTCCTGCTGCCGACGGAGACCTGGTCGGCGCATGACATCCGCAAGAGTCACGTATTGCTGGCAGCCTCCCTGTATGCGCCGGAGGCCTTGCGCGACGAGCTGCGGACGCGCGCGGAATTTTTCTTCCAGCGGTGTATTCAGGACCTGCTGACTTTCCCCACGGCTCGCCTCACGCGGCCGCAGGTGCTGCTGTGCGTCTACGCCGTGCAATATGCCGGCGCGGCGTCCGCCACCGCGCCGCAGCTGCCGCCTAACAACCATTCTTTCGGCGAACCTCGGCCCTTCGTCGCGCAGCGTCAACGAACGCTCGGTGCGGCGGCGATCCGGCTGGAGGCAGTGCTGCGCGAGGGACGTCGTGTCGCGGCTGGCGCGATACGCCGCCTGGGGATTCGTTCGTGATCACTCCCGCGCGGCCAACCCTGGCCTACGTCGTGAACTCGCTGAATCCCGGCGGCACCGAGAAGCTCGTCGTGGACATGAGCCTGGCATTCTCCGCGGACTTCAACGTGCAGGTAGTTTGTCTGGATGAACCGGGCAGATGGGCAGCCACGCTGCGCGAACGGGGGATCGAGGTGAGCTGCGTGTGGCGCCAGCCGGGCATGGACTTGTCCGTGCCCCGGAAGCTGGCAGAACGGTTCCGGCGCGCGCGCGTCGATATCATCCACGCGCACCAGTGCACTCCGTGGTTTTATGCGGCACTTTCGCGGCTTTCGCATTCGCGGCCGCGGCTGCTGCTCGAAGAACATGGTCGGTTCTTTCCGGAAGTCACGAACCGCAAGCGCGCATTCATCAACCGCCACCTCATCCGTCGTCTCACCCACGCGTTCGTCGCCGTCTCGGACGACATTCGCCGGCGGCTCGAGATTTACGAGGGGCTGGACGCAAGGCAGGTGGAGGTCATTTACAACGGCATCGCTGCCCCTGCGCCATTGCCCGACGACGAGAGGGCGGCGCTGCGAGCCTCGTTCGGGATCGGCCCCGGCGATTTCGTGATCGGCACCGTGGGCAGGTTCGACACGATCAAGAACCTGCCCATGCTGGTGGGAGCGCTCGCCAGCGTGGGCCAGGCGGCGCCCCGGGTACATGGGCTCCTGGTCGGGGATGGGCCGGTAATGGCGTCGATACGGGGCCTGGTGGCATCCACCGGCATGGCGGACCGCATCCACCTGTCTGGCTACCGGTCCGACGCCGGCAACTTGACTCAATGTATGGATCTGTTCGTGCTGACCAGCTTAAGTGAAGGGACCTCGATGGCCCTCCTGGAGGCCATGGCCGCCGGGGTTCCGGCCGCCGTTACCGCGGTAGGCGGGAATCCGGAAATCGTGCTCGACGGGGCCACCGGCTGGACGGTACCGAGCGGCGATGTGGATGCCCTGGCCCATGTGATGCGCTCCGCAGTTACGTCCGATGAGCCTCGTGGCAGTTACGCGGGGGCCGGCAGATCCCGCTATACAGAGCACTTCACCGTGCAACGTATGATCGAAAGTTATCGCGTGCGGTATCTGCGGCTACTCGAGACGATGCCGGGCCGGCCCGAAGCGTCGTAAAAAATAGTGAAGCAGGGATGAGCATGGCCGGTGGAATGAAGCGCGCGACGAAGTGGATAGTCCACGGCACGAGTGCCGTGCTGGTATCGCCTCTCATCCTGCTCGCGGTGATCGAGCGGGCCTTGTCGAAGGGCGAAGTCGTGTTTGCCTTTTTTGCCGAGTGGCTGGCGTTCATGCCAGGGCTGCCCGGGGTCTACCTGCGGGCGGCTTACTACTGGGCGACGACCCGAAATACGTCCTGGGAGATTCATGTGGGATTCGGTTCGCTGCTCGTGCATCGTGAAGTCACCGTACGCGCCCACGCGTCCATGGGCGCCTACTGCGTCATCGGCCACGCGGACATTGGCGAGAAGGCCATGATGGGCAGCCGTGTCAGCATTCCGAGCGGCAAGCGCCAGCATCTCGACGAGAGCGGCAACCTGTCGGATGCCGCCGGGCAATTCGAGACCGTGAAGATCGGCGCAGGAAGCTGGGTGGGCGAAGGCGCCATCATCATGGCGGATGTGGGTGCTCACAGCATCGTGTCATCCGGCGCCGTCGTGATCCACGCGACTCCCGATCGCGTGCTCGTCGGCGGCAATCCCGCGCGAGTCATCCGCGAACTGACAACGTCCGCTTCGAAGTAGATCAACGTATGTGTGGTATCGCGGGATTCATCGATTTCTCGGGTCATGACCGGGCATCCGCCGAGCGTCGCGTTCAAGCAATGAACGGCGCGTTGCTCCATCGCGGGCCGGACGAGGGCGGCATCTACGTTGACGACAACGCGGCGCTCGGGCACCGACGCCTCGCGATCATCGACCTGTCGGGCGGGCAGCAGCCCATGTCGGTTGCCGATGGGCGCCTGCAGATCGTGTTCAACGGAGAGATCTACAACTTCGCCGAAACCCGCGCGCAGCTGGTCGCGGCGGGGCTCACGTTCCGCACCAACAGTGACACCGAGGTCATACTCAACGCCTATCTGCATTGGGGCGAACAATGCGTCGAGCGGCTGTTCGGCATGTTCGCGTTCGCGATCTGGGATACGCGCGAACGGACCTTGTTCCTCGCGCGAGATCGGGTCGGCAAGAAGCCACTCTATTACTGTCGCAACGGCTCGACCTTTGCCTTCGCGTCGGAACTCAAGGCGCTACGCGCCGGCGATCTGATACGGGGCGAGCTCGATCCCGAAGCACTCGATTGCTACCTCACGTTCGGCTACATCCCCTCACCGCGGACTATCTACAAGGATGTGTACAAACTGCCGGCGGCTCGCACGCTGCGCGTATCCGCGGGCGCGAACCATCCGCTGCGCTCGTACTGGAATCTGAGTTTTGCCGAGCCGGTCAACCGGTCGCTCGGCGAAGCGGTGGAGGAATTCGAGCACCTGCTGGACGAGGCCGTTCGTTGCCGGCTCGTGGGCGAAGTCCCGCTGGGCGCGTTTCTGTCGGGAGGGCTGGATTCGTCGCTGGTGGTCTCGTCGATGGCGAAGCTCTCCGGGCAGCCCGTCATCACGAACTCGATTGGATTCGACGACGCGAAATACAACGAACTCGAAGCCGCGCGCCTCATTGCGACGCAGTTGCGCACGAATCATCACGAATTCCTCGTGAAGCCACGCGCGGCCGACATCCTTCCGAAGATTGCCTGGCATTTCGACGAGCCGATCGCCGACTCGAGCGCGGTGCCGACCTGGTACGTGTGCGAGATGGCGCGCCGGACCGTCACGGTGGCGCTGTCCGGCGACGGCGGTGACGAAGCTTTCGGCGGGTACACGTTTCGATACCTGCCGCACATGTTCGAATCGCGTATTCGTGCGGCGCTGCCGGTCGCCCTGCGCGCGCCGCTATTCGGCGCGCTCGGAGCCGTGTGGCCCGCCTCCGCACGCCTGCCGCAGCCGCTGCGCCTCAAGACCATATTCGAAAATCTCGCGGCCTCCGACGCGGAGGCTTTCTACCGCGACCTGATCTGGCTGCGCGGCGACGCGCGCCAGAAGATCTACAGCGGCGATTTTCTGGGCAAGCTGAAGGGCTTCACGCCGATGGAAACCGTCTATCCACTCTATGCCGGCAGCGACGCGCCGGACGCTCTCGGCCGCAGCCAGTACACCGACGTCAATTTCTACATGACCGATGACGTGCTCGCGAAGGTCGATCGCATGAGCATGGCCCACTCGCTCGAAGTCCGCGCTCCTCTCATGGATCATCGGGTATTCGAATTCGCGGCTCGCCTGCCGGCGAATCTCAAGATTGACGGGAAACGCGGCAAGCTCGTGCTTCGCGATCTGGCCGCACGGCGGCTGCCCGCGGAAATCATCAACCTGCCGAAGCGCGGATTCTCGATTCCCGCCGCGGAATGGCTGCGCACGGAACTGAAACCGATGGCCGAGAGCCTGGTCCTCGATCGCAATGGCCTCGTTGCAAACCTGCTGGAACGCAAGGAGGTCGAGCGGATGTGGCACGAGCACCAGTCCGGTTCACGCGATCACAATGTGTTCCTGTGGGGCGTGATGATGCTCGGGCTGTGGGAGCAGGGCACCAGGACTCCACCGGGTGCTGCATCTGCGAGCACAACGCGATGACCGCGCGGCGCTACAAGGTCATGCAGCTTGGAAGTCCCACGGGATTGTACGGGGCCGAGCGCTGGATCCTCGCGCTGGTGCGACACCTTGACCCGGCCCAGGTCGAATCGATCGTCGGCGTCATCCTGGACGATCCGAAACTCGAGGCGCCATTGATCGGCGCGGCGCGCAACCTCGGGTTTGGAACCGCCGTCATCGAAGCGCACGGCAAGGTGAATTGGGCGTCGGTCTCGAAACTTCGCAAATACATTGTCGACCACGGGGTCGATTGCCTGCACACGCATGGTTACAAGACCGACGTTATCGGACTGCTGGCGACGCGGGGCACGGGTTGCAAGGTGATCACGACACCGCACGGCTGGAACACGCAGGGCGGATTCGCATTGCGCATGTATGAAGTCCTCGACCGCGCGCTGTTCGCCCTGTTCGACGCGGTGGTGCCGCTTTCGGAAGCCATCTGCGAGGAACTGCGCCGCTATCCCTTCATTCGCGGCAAAGTGCAGCTGATCCAGAACGCGGTGGACATTGGCGAGATCGACGGAGTGTCCGAAATCGCGGCACCGATCCGCGCCTGGAAGGAGCAGGGCAACTTCGTGGTCGGCTACATCGGCCAGCTGATCCCGCGCAAATGCATTCCACTCATCCTGCAGGCGTTTGCGCGCCTGCCGATGGCGAAGAAAAAGCTCGCGCTCCTCGGCGAGGGCGAGCAACGCGCCGAGCTCGAAGCATTGGCCACGACGCTCGGCATTCGAAGCGATGTGGAATTCTTCGGCTTCCGGCCGGACCGCATCAGCTTCCTCAAGGGCTTCGACGTGTTCGCGCTGGCGTCACGCCTCGAAGGCATTCCGCGTTGCCTGATGGAGGCGATGGCCGCGCAGGTGTGCATCGTGGCGTCCGATATCCCGGGCTGCGCGGATCTCATCCGCGATGGCGAGACAGGCCTCCTTTTCAAACTGGACGACGGCGATGCGTTGCTCGGACAGCTGCAAAAGTGCGTCGACGACGGTGAGCGCGATCGGCTCGCGCGCAATGGGCGCGGCTACGTTCTCGCCAACTACTCCGCCACCGCGATGGCTGCCCGCTATCAGGAGCTGTATCGCCAGCTGTTGGGTGTATGAGCGAAGCAGGCGCGCCCGGCAACTCCTTCATCGTTTTCTCAGATGACTGGGGCGAACATCCATCCAGCTGCCAGCACTTGTTTGGCCAGATGCTTGGCCAGCATCGGGTCATCTGGGTGAACACCATCGGCATGCGTTCGCCGAAGTTCAGCCTTGCCGACTTCAAGAAGATCGCCCGCAAGGTTTCGAAGATGTTCAGGCGGCGCGAACCCGCTGAGCAAGTCAACTCATCGCCGCAACCGCGGGTCTGTCAGCCATTCATGTTGCCGTGGAGTTCGATCGCCGCCGTGCGCCGTTTCAATCGAAATTCGGTGGCGCGCGAGGTGCGGCGCGTCGCGCGCGAACTGAACATGCTGCGGCCGGTTGTGGTTTCCACCGTGCCCAATGCTTGTGATTACGTAGACTGCTTCGACGCGGCGGGGGTTGTGTATTACTGCGTCGACGACTTCTCGCAATGGCCGGGACTCGAACACGCGCTGGTGCGCGAAATGGAATCCAGTTTGATTGCGAAAGCCGGCGTGCTGATCGCGACGTCGCGCAACCTGTTCGACAAGTTGTCCGCCGGCGGCCGCAAGGTCCATCTGCTCACTCACGGAGTCGACATCGGACTGTTTTCCCGTGACGCCCCCGCTGAACACGGCTGCCTCGCGGATATTCCCAAGCCGAGGGTGGGCTATTTTGGCCTGTTCGATGAGCGCAGCGATCAACGACTGCTGGCAGAGGTGGCGCGATCTCTGCCCGAAATCTCGTTCGTGATCACGGGACCCGTGGCGACCGATGTCTCGCTGCTGCGCGCCTGCCCGAACGTGCATTTCACCGGGTCGCTGCCGTACCGAGAACTTCCGGCGCTGATCAAGGGACTCGAGGTGCTGTTCATTCCCTACCTGGTCGACCAGTTCACCGCTTCGATCTCGCCGCTCAAGCTCAAGGAATATCTCGTGACCGGCAAGCCGGTCGTGGTCACGCCAATCGCCGAAGCGCGATTGCATCCGGAATTCCTGCGCCTCGCCGCATCGGCAGACGAATGGAAGCAGGCGCTGCAGGATGCCCTGGCATCGGGGAGCATGGCGCGGCGGGATGTGGTCAATGCCGCGATGGCAAACGAGTCGTGGGCGCACAAGGCGCGCGTTTTCGAATCGTTGTGCAGTTTCCAGCAGCCGGCAGGCTTGCCCGCATGAAGAGATTCGTATCGATCCGTCTCAAACGCGTCGTCGCGTCAATGGTGGTGCTTGGAGTGGTCTGGCTCGCAGCCAGCCGCCTGTTCCACTTGCCGCCGATGGCGTTTGCCAGCCAGGCACTTCGCGTGACCGCGACGCCGGTCGCGGGCCTCCTCTATCGCGCCGATAACGGTCAGGTCGATGACATCACTCGCACTTATCGAGTCGGCCTGTCTCCGTCCGCCGGCACCACGGCCCTAGCTAGTTGGCGGGAGGTCGTCGGTCGCGTCCCGGGGCTCGAACTGCGGAATGGTGCCGGGCTCGTCGAGCTGAAGGATCGCATTCCCTTCGTGTACGAGACATCGTCGGCCGAGTTTCTGAGAACTTTCAGGCAAACCTATCACCTGGACGACGTCGTGAAGGGCGCTACCGACGAGTACGATGCAATGCTCAGGCTCGCCGCGTGGTCCGGGACCCAGTTCGACCACGGCACCGATGACGTTCCTGGTGGCAACCAGGTCTGCGATCCTTCCGCGGTCATCGCCGCGGGACGGGCCGGTTCGAAGTATTGGTGCGAAATTGCGGCCCGCGTGATGGTGCACGCCGCGAATTCGCTCGGCTGGCAGGCGCGCATCATCACCGGATCTCGCGACGGATACACTTGGGAACATGCGGTGGCGGAACTCTGGTCCAACCAGTTCGACAAGTGGATAGCCATCGACACGGATTTCAATGTGCTCTACGAAGAACGGGGCGTGCCGCTGTCCGCGTTCGAGCTGTCGTCGCGCGGCGAGCGGCTTCGGGACGAGAACCAGTTGACTGTTCGCCGCATCGCGCCCTCCAAGCCGAGTTTGCCGTCCAAGGATTTGATGCCGTACTACGCCTACGTCCACGTCGATCTGCGCACCGACTGGTGCACGCGTTCGCTGCGCGCGGGTAGTCCGGCGGGTGGAGATCTCGCGACGTGGTGGGTGGCGCGCCCCGCCTTTCCGCGCTTCCTCACCGCGAAAGTTCGTGTCGACGACGAGGCCACGTTCGATTGGCACGTGAATACCGTCGCGCTCTATGCGCTCGAGGCGAGGCGACGCGATGACGGGGCGGTGCAGCTCACGGCGGGGCTCGCCGGATACAGCCCGGCGTTCGATCACTTCGAAGTCAGCGTGGACGACACGGCCTGGCAGCGCGTCCCGGGCGCCAGGTACGAGGCGCAATTGGCGCCTGGCGAACACGTCCTGCGCGCGCGCCTGGTCACAAGCGCCGGGTATCCGGGTCCGACGTCGCGGGTCGATCTGCGGCTGGCGGCCGCGGGCGAGGGCTGACGCAAATGGCCAGCGCAATTCTCTATTTGCTGATGTTCGCCAACGCGGCCGCGGCGGTCGTCTTTCCGTGGATCGGCATCATTGCCGCGTACCTGATTGCAATCATGGCGCCGCACTACATCTGGTGGTGGCTGTTCGAGGATCTGCGCCCCTACTACTGGGTCATCGTGCCCACGCTCATCGGCTTTGCAATCACGGTGATTCGTCATCAGATCAAGACCTCGATGTTCGCCACCCGGCTGTGTTTCCTTGTGCTGATGTTGTGGATCTTCTCCGGCCTGTCTTACTACTTCGGGGCGTATGTCGACGTGGTGAACGAGTGGCGCTTCTACGATCCCGAGCTCATGTTCTCCGTATTCGAAAAGACCTTGTTGTCCTTCTTCGTGGGCGTGGCGCTGATCAACGATTCGAAAAAGCTCAAGTACGCGGCCCTTGTGATCGTGGTCACGACCATCTACATGACCTATTGGGCCAACGCGCAGTACTTCATCTTCCACAAGTTCGGGCGACTGCACGGACCGACCTCACTGACCGGCCAGGGGATCTACAACGACGAGAACAATTTCGCGGTGCTGTTCGTCACGGGCTTTCCGTTCGTTTACTACTTCGGCGTCTACCTGAAGAAGCCGCTGGTGCGATTGGGTTGCGCGCTGATCGTGCCCCTCGCGTGGCACGCCACCTTTCTGACTGCGTCGCGCGGCGCGCTGCTCGGAATCGGCGGAGTGTTGCTGATGTACTTCTTGCGCCTGGAAAAGAAGGCGGCGGGTTTCCTGGTCATCGCCGGGTTTCTGGCGGCGTTCGCCTGGCAGGCCGGCGATGTCATGAAGAGCCGCTCCGCCACGATCACGTCCTACCAGGAGGAGAATTCCGCGAACGAGCGCCTCGAAGCGTGGCAAGCGTCGATGGGCATGATGGCGGCACATCCGCTGCTCGGAGTCGGATTCGCGTCCTTCGGCCAGGCTTTTCCCGACTTCTCCGACAAGCGACCGCGCGTGGCCCACAACACTTTCTTCCAGATCGGCGGCGAATGGGGCCCGTTGGCCGGGATCACGTATCTGGTGCTGATTTTCTCCACCATCTACCGCCTGCGCAGGAACGGCACGCGGCTGCGAATGATGGAAGCCACGGAAGACAACCACCTCTTCAAGTGCATCAACGAATCCTGCCTGCTTGCGCTCACGGGATTCTTCGTCTGCTCGATGTTCCTGTCTTTGCAGGGATACGAGGTCTTCTACTATCTACTGTTGCTCGCCAACGCCACGCTCGTCTGCAGCGGCTACCATGCGAGTCTCATCCCGAAACGAATCGCCAGACGGCGTTCATCCCGTCCCGGCGTCGCTGCGAATGCGATACCGGACGCCAGTTCAGCAAGCAAGTTGGAACAACACGCATGAAGATTTCACTTTATACCGCCGCGAAAGACGCGATCGTCAACGACCTGCACGTCGAGGCAATGCTCCGGCACCACCTGCCGCTCGCGGATGAAATCATCGTCAACGAAGGATTCTCGAGCGACTCGACGTTCGAGCGCATCAGGAACATCGATCCCAAGATCAAGATTTTCCGGTCGCAGTGGGAAGCACCCAAGGACCTGGCGTGGTGCATCGGGTTCAAGGACGCGGCGCGTCGCCAGTGCACCGGGGACTGGTGCATCCATCTCGACTGCGACGAGTTCATCCCCGAGTGGGAATTCGATGAGATCCGCCGCTATCTGAGCACCACGCAGGACACGTTGATCCCGACGAAATTCATCAACTTCTACGGCAACCATCGCGTTTTTCACGCGGAGCCGGAAAAGGTCTACTGGCCGACGCAGAAGATGATCATCCATCGCAACCGGCCGGACATCGAATTCTGGGGTGACGGATCGAACGTGAAGCTGCGTGGCGAGGAGTTCAGCTGGAACACATCCCCGAAGATGTTCACCGTGCATCACATGGGCATGATTCGCGACGCGGCGGTCCTGCGTCACAAGTGGTACGTCCAGGGCCGCGCGGTGGCCGGCAAGGCGACGAAGTTCAAGCCCCCGATGTTCTTGTTCAAACTATTCCCGCACAAATGGGACGATCCGCAGTTCTTCTCCGAACTGCGTCTCTACGAGGGGCAGGACTGCAAGGCGGTCAGGGACGATCCGAAGGAATTCATTCGCGATGACCTGTCCCTGGTGAAGGCGCTCGAGCGGCGCCAGGCGAAGCAATAAAAAAGGCCGGGCGCGCGCGCCCGGCCTTTTCGAACATTCGACTTACTTGACGTCGGTCACGGCGGGCGGACTGGGCTTCACCACTTTCGCCGGCGTACCGATCTGGTACACCTCGATGCGCGGCTGCTCGCTGTAGTTCTGCGCGATGTAGAGGCGCCCGGTTTCCTGGTCGAAGGCGGCGCCCTTGATCTTGTCGTCGTCGCTGTTAGGCATTCCGCTGAGGACGAACGTGCCGTAAGGCTTGGGATCGTACGTCTGCTTGCTGCCGTTCTTGACCGCGATCAGGTCGTTCGCGTCGTAGGCGAGGATCTGATAGCGGTAAGGCTGCGCGTGCGGGCCTTTGACATCGTAGAGCGCCGTGTCATTGCCACAATCCGACGCACTGCCATAGCAGTAAGAGCCCGTACCGTGAGCCATGATGAACAACACGCTGCGCGTGCCGGACGGGAATGCCGCGCCGCCGTAAACCGTGGTCAGGTTGTACACGCTGCTCTGCTTCTCTTCGCAATGCATCGCTCCGCAAACCGGATTCGTCAACGGATAGTAGAGCACCGTCTTGCCGGGGATCGGATTGGCGACGCCAACGTCCGCCGGGTCGAACACCGTGAGCGCCGGACCGGCGGAGGTGCTGTTGGTGACCGAGATGCAGCAGTTGCCCGTGAACGCGGGACCGCCGAACGCACTCTGCCACTCGGATGGAATCAAGGTCATCGGACCAGCCAGCGCGCGCGGCGTGGCCTTGGCGCCACTGAAGCTGTACCAGCCCTTGAAGCCCAGTGACGACAGCGTGAGGCTTCCCACGCCGTGACTCGTGGTCTGTGATCCACCGTAGGAACAGGCATCGGCAATGATGAGTCTGCCGCCGAATCCCAGCATGCCGTACACGAAGGACGGATTGCCCGCGCACGATCCCGCGTCAGGAGCACCGCCGACACTCACGAAGTTCTGCAGCACCTTGGCCGTCGGTAGCGAACTGCCCGTGCCCAACGTCGCCGGAATCTCGATCTGGCCGATGTTGCCGGGGTACTGCGCGTGACCTTCCATATAAAGAGTGCGCCGACCGGAGGAGTCCTTGAAGAAGGTCAGGGCATGGCCGCCGTATTCGAAGAACGACGTGCCGTACTTCGCGCCGTTGTCCCAGTTAGGCAGCGCGAAGGCGCCGACGTATGCGATGTCGGATTGCTGAACCAGCGGCAGAGTCGTCTGCGCGCTGGCGGTGACGAGGGCCTGGGCGCCGATAAGAGCCGCAGCCCACGAGAGATTTCGAACTTGCCGTCTCATGGTGACACCGTCACGTTGGTGGGCGGTTTTGGCTTGGGGGCCGAGGTCCCGAACTCATCCGCGCCGATGTCGACCGCGGCACCCTTCGGGCGGCTATCGCCATCGATGTCGTCGGTGAGGCCGCTGACCGTGCGACCCGCATCGACCACGCCGCTGCGCGTCGCGGCCAGGTGCAGGTTGCCCGATGTGGGGGCCGTGAACCAGCTGGCCGACGCGTTCTCGACGTTGGAGCCTACGGTACCCGCTGCGCCATCGCGTGCGCCCACCGGCCGATTGGCGAGGTTGTTCACGATCAGCACGCCACTCGTCGCGGCGAACCGGTACTCGATCGAGCGCGGATAACTGTGCTCGGTGAAGATGCTGTTGTTGTACACCTGCGTGTCCGGACTGTTTTCCAGGTAGATGGCCACGTCCGCGAAGCTGCCCTTGTTGGCGGCGTGATAGATCATGTTGTTGCGGATGACACCGCCGGTGTTGCCGCGCGCGTCGAGACCAAAGCCGATGCCGCGATCGCAATCGACGATCACGTTCTTCTCGACGAGGGTGTTAGCCGACTGATTCCAGAAGTGGATCGCAAATTCCGCCTGGGTCTGGCTCGGGCTGATGATGTTGCGGAACGTATTGTTACGCACCACCCAGTTCTTGCCGCCGTGGACGTCGATGCCGCCGATGTAATACTGCGGGCCGATGCCGGCGGTGTACTCGAATACTGAATTCTCGATGAGGCCGTTGTCGCCGGTGACCGCGTAGTTGTTCTGGTCGATGCTCACCTTGAGCATCTGCTCGAAAGCATCTCGGAACACCACGTTGCGCACCACGGCGCCATCGGCGTTCTGTTCGCCGGCCACCTGCAGCAGGTGATTGCCGCTCTTCTGCAGGGTCACGTTGCTCACGGTGAAGTTGCTGCCGGCTGCGCGGATCAACGCCTTGACCGTCGCGTCCGCGCTCATGGCGTCGCCCTGGATGATGACTTTGTCGCGGGCGCCGGACTGACCGGTGATCGTTACATTCGACGCATTGACGAACAATGTACCGGTCAGCGTATACGTACCATCACGCAAGGCGATGATGCGATTGCCGCCGGCGCTGTTGGCGCTTGCGACGGCGCTCTGCAATTCGGCGGCCGTACCGACGGTGACCGTGGTCTGGGCGCCGGCGGATTGCGCGGCAAGCAAGGCAGCCACGCCACCAAGGGTGAGCAGCCGGAAACGAATCGAGTTCTTTAGCACCGTAAAAATCCTCCGTAAAAGGTCGTTCGCACCGGCTGGCCATCATCGGCTCCGCCTGTCGGGAAGGAAGGCGGCCGGTGCGAATTATTTCAATCGAAGCTAGATACCACCTGTCGAACCCCGCTGTCTCGTGTCAGCCAAAAAGCGACAGAAAGTCGGGGTGGCTGAAAATGGCGACAAACAAGCAGTGTCTGAAACCCTGCGGAAATCCGCGAGGCGATTTCCCGTGTCCACCTACGAGAGGCCCCGGGGACTGCCCATTTCTGACCGGCAATATATGCAATTCCAACGCCGCTTCTTGACGCGGTTCTCGTTTAGCGAGTCTTCTGCAGGCGACATCACATTTCGCGCATCCCGACCCGGCAAACTCGTGTCCTCGGGCGCGCACGCGCGATCCGGCGCCACTGGGCTTCCAGCGCCGGAAGCAAATCGCGTGCGTGTTATGGTAACCGCACCGCAGCGACTCTTTCGTGCGACAAGGCGGGCGCGACTGCCATTTGAGGCTCTCGCGCGCCTCTGCTGGTCGCGTGGAAATTCGGCGGTTCTCTGACTAACAACAACATGCAGCTCATCAGCATCATCATCCCGGCGTACAACGCGGAACGCTATTTGCGCGCAAGCGTGGACACCGCGCTGGCGCAGACTTATGAACCCAAGGAAGTCGTCGTGGTCGACGACGGCTCGACCGATGGGACCGGACGCATCCTCGCCGAATACGGCGATCGCATCCGGGTGATCACCCAAGGCAATGGCGGCAGCTCCGCTGCGTGCAACGCTGGCGTTGCCGCCGCGCGCGGGCGCTGGGTCGCATTCCTGGATGCTGACGACGAATGGTTGCCGAACAAGCTCGCGCTGCAGTTCGAGCAGTGTGGCGCCAGCGCGATCTCGCACACCGATTCGGTCTGCTTCGGCGATGGCATTGATGGCGAGGTGGTGCGCAGCAGTTTCGAGCCTGGCCACTCGGGCCACGTGCTCAATCGCCTGCTGGTCGGCAATTTCATAACGAAGTCCTCGGTCATGATGCTGCGCGACGTCTATCTGGA
>Ga0068871_100000567_pt1 | contig 25299 bp, 18 predicted proteins | sample KBSMisM72_FD_72750 | JGI IMG/M metagenome (GOLD analysis project Ga0068871, IMG submission 72750) | Miscanthus rhizosphere microbial communities from Kellogg Biological Station, Michigan, USA - KBS Miscanthus M7-2 | ecosystem: Host-associated > Plants > Roots > Rhizosphere > Soil ...
TGCCTCGGATTTATTCTTTGACCTGATAGAGGATCGTGCAATATGTGAACCACCAAGCTTCTTAATGGGATAGCAAGCCCAGTTGCATAAAACGCATTTGGGTGCAGTGCCTCTTGATCCTGACCTCGTCAGTATGTTCTTGGCTTGGTTTGTACAAGCCAACAGTTTAGCCCTGCTATCGTCGCCTTCCCAACTCTGTTTTATCCGTAACGGACATCCACAACTCCGATTTGTAAGAATCGTACTGTTCCTGCTCGGGGCCAGTATGCGAACTATCCTGCAAAACAACGCAACGAACTCCCACCCCGATTTCCGTTGCTCGGAATGTGGATGGACCTTCGCTCTTGGCCATCGCTCTCTCGTCCTCGACTATCTGGAGGAACGTGAGGCACATCGTAACTTCGATGCTCATCGTTGTTCGGATTTTCGGGAAGGTGCTAAGGCAAAGCCTAGTTTGACCGTCTAGCTGGAGGAGCCTTTCTCAACTTCTCGGAGCCTTGACTCCTTCTTGTCACAAATCGTGTTCAGTTCGCTCACCGCTTTGGCGAATTCTTTATCGTCCTTCTCCGCAATTATCTTTGCGCAAAGTTCCTCAAGGCGTCTGGCTTCTTCTCTGGTCATGGTGACCGCTCCTTTCGATGCTGACCCTAGCTGCGTCAACCTCTCCTGGATTTCCTGAAGACGTTTTTTCGCCGCTACTCTATCCAGTAGCTTTTGGACCGCCTTTTGCCTGTCGTGCTTGGGCATGAGTAAATTTTATGCCTCGTGGCGAGCACCGAAATACGGGATTTAATGTAGGGTGGCCGGTGCTCGGTATTAAGAGTCTCAGCCGCATCACAGGTCGCATCCTGATAAAACGAAGAGGAATAACTATTCGACTCGTACCAACGTCAATCCGTGTACAGGACAACCAGGAACGAAACCGGATAGCTGGCCGAATCAAAGTAGGGTCATATTGGCAAATAGGTATTGGCGCTATTTTGGGTTGCTGAATATCGAAAACCCGGCACATCGACCACTCAAGCGTAAGGAAGCAGCACCGAACGGCCTTGAAAACCTCGAAGGCGCGTCCCTTCGTGCTGTACAGCTTTCGCCATACGTTTCTAACGAGACTCGGAGCATCAGGCTGCGATGTGTGGACGCTTATGCGAATCGCAGGCCATTCTTCAATCAAGATGTCGAGCGATATGTACATCCAAGTGGAGATACTGTGCTTGCTGCGATGAGTCGTTTGGAATTACCGATCTCAGAATGACACGCTACAGTTCTCGCTACATCGCGGTGGCAATTCTTGTAAGTTGGTGAGCGCGGATGGACTCGAACCATCGACCCATGCCTTAAAAGGGCATTGCTCTGCCAGCTGAGCTACGCGCCCACTTTCTTCCAATCTAACACAGCAGCTGAGGTTAGTTTGCCGCCTCAATGCGGACGCCCAAGCTTGGGGTTGGATGCGTAACAGAGAGTCTCTTCCTATTCCGACCCCGATCCCGATGCCGCGTCTGCGGTGAAGCGGTTGGGTTGTGGGCGATATCCGTTGCGGGTGCGCACGTGGTATTTCTTCAGTTTGCCGCCTACCAGCTTTACCGTGATATTTCGCCAGCCGCGATTCATGTTGGCCTGCGGGTAATAGCTCAGATAGTAGAGGTGCGCCAAGTCATCCTGTATTGAGGCGAAGGCCCGTTTCTCATCTCTCCAAGATTTGGAAAAATAGGCTTTTCCACCCGTGGCGGCCGTCATGCGTTCAAAGACCGCAGTAGAAACCGGCTCAAGCTGAGCTTCTCTTGTGCTGATCATGTAAATTGATACGCCGGCCGACTGGGCCAATTCAGCGACATCTTCCGGGGGCACGACGCTGAAGTTGTCAGGCCCATTGGAGAAAACGACCACAACCCTTCTGCCGGGATACTGCGCTGCATCCTTCAGCGTGAGCAGCAACGTGTTATACAGCGCCGCTTCGTCTCCAGCCACTGTAGTTCGCACCGCGTGCAGAACTTTTGCACGGTCGGTAGTAAGCGACGCGCCCCGGGAAAGATCGCGGCTGTAGGAATAAAATGCTATCCGGTTAGCGCTTTCAAGGGACCTGACGAAATCCGCGATTGCGTCCTGCGCAAAAACGAAACCGCGGTACATGTAGTTGCTGGTATCGAACAAGATGAAGACGTTGGCTCCTGCGACTAGTGAACCAAGGGACTGCGAGTCGGATGAAGAGCCTTGGGCCGTCGAGGCCGATTCGCTTTCGGAAGCGGAGCTTTTCTCACGAGATTTGGCCAGCTCTGAGGGATCGACCAGCCTGCGCTCTGATTCGTTTCCTTCCGCGAAAGTCGCCATGGTTTCATGGATGCCGTCTTCTGTGATGGCAAAATCCTGCGGCCTCAGGCCCGTAATGTAATTTCCTTTGTTATCGGTCACGGCTACATTCAACTGCACCAGGTTGACGACGACGCGAATGTGGGTGTCGTTCTCCTGTGCCGCAAAACGCGACCCAGAGGTCGAAAATAAAGTTATGAAGACCAGAAGAGCGGGAATGTGTCTTGCTACCATGACCTGATTTTCTCCACGACTTGATTAACGATGTTGGGCATCACTACCTACCGCCCGGAAACCTTTGCCGTTACGGGCTGCTCAGCGAGTCTGCCCTTTTGGAAATCCTCACCAGTCTCGCGCATGGCGCGCAAGATAGCCTGCCAGTCTTCGAAACTGGTGGCAAAGATCTTCTCGATCATCCGTCCCGTAAGTTCCGGCACCAAGCGGTTGAGTGCTTCCGGCGACTGACCTGCTTCATCCGCCAACCGTGCCCAGTAGAGATTGCCGGAGTCCCACGATTCGGCGAGCAGACGGCTGGAGTACCCGGAAAAGGCCGGAAGCGGCGGCACATTCAGCAGTTCGCGCCCGTATGAGTGGGCGATGGTCGGATGCGGTGTGCCAAAATCCCGCGACAGGCGACTCCACGTCAACTCGTCGGGATGTGACTGCGTAAGTGCCTGGAGTTCCTGCGCTGCCGCTCCGGGTGTAGCCTCATTTGGATACATGCGACGGAATTCGACTGCCAAATAGAAAGTGTCCGCGGGCGAAATCCTGGGAAGCATGGTGGGTAGCGCGCCAGCGACGATCGCTTTTTCGATCACCTCGGTCTCGTAAGGCGCCATGCGCTCGGAGACAATAGATATTACCTTCTTGCGCAGGCTCTCATCCTTTTCCGATGCCGCAAGTAATTCCTCCCCGCATCGCTGATAGAGCGTAATCGCATGCAGTTCAGCTGGAGTGACTCCCCACCAACGCGGCAAAACCGCACTGGTTACAAGGCCTGGGACGAATTCCCTCCAGATCAGGGCCTGGACATTTTCAGGAGTAATGAAGTCCTGTTCCAGTTCCGCAAGCACAAACGGCAAATCTGCCAGCGAACCCACCAGGTGGGCGCCGCCGCCTGCGGGCGATCCCTCACCAAAGAGCTGGGGAGCTTGCCAGATTCCGGTTACACCCACCACGGTTTCAGCGGCGAAATCATGCGAACGGACAAACAGCGGATTGTGGTGCAGCGCCTGCGCCCCTGGCGGTTCGTAATACGCGTAGTTCAGTCCGACGAGAATATCTCGGAGGAAAGATGCCAGTTGGCCCCGTGCTCTTTCCAGCTGTGGTTCGGTCGCGGGAGTCTTAAGCACTTTCGATATATCCGTCTGCATCTGCAGTTCGGTGTGACGGTTGTTGTAAATCCCGGCCGCCCATTTCGATCGCTCACCCTGGGTGAAGATGGGCTGCGGCATTTCGAATTCCCGCAATTGGCCAGCAATATTCACAACGGATTCATCGACCGGCTTCCCCTGAGATTTTTGCTTCAGAGCGTCGCCCAGGGTCAAAATCGTATCGAGTGAAACCAGCCGTTGGCCGTCCAAAACGGATCGAATCCGGTTGGCAATTTCATCGTGGGTCTTTCTAGCTTCGGCAGAGGCCTGTCGCGGGCCGGCGATCAACTCGATGATTTCATCCTGTGAAACCGAACGTTTTCCGCTTGCGGCACTAAAGACTTCTTCCAAAGAGCTGTGTCCGGCATCGTAGACCTGCGAAGCGGAGCGCACCTTGGCAAACGGCTTGACGGTCTTTTGCCAGGAATCATCGAGGCTAGAGGTGGGAATTTGGTTCTGACGAGCCAGAATCTGCCACAGCCCAATGTTTGCCTGAAAGGTACCTAACGCATTGCCGCGTATGCCGCTATTGGAAATGCCATCGATATTCTTGGCCGTTTCCAAAAAGAGCGCGATGGAGGAATCGCTCAACTCGGGAAATTCGCTGAAGATGCGGTATTGGTGGCTGAATTCTTCGAAGTTACGGGCCAGCAGGGTTACAGTTTCGGGCTTTAAACGATCTTGTGCCGGGCGACGGCTTTCCATTTCGCTTAGAGCCAAATACATCTGAAGCGGCCCATATTCCGTGTCAGCGCGGGAAAGCGCGAACAATACCTGCACCAGCTGATCCGCGGTTGTAATGCGCCCAGTTCGCTTGCCTAAGCCCCGAACCACCTTGGAATTAGTCTTCTGCCGGAGGATATCGTTCCAATTCTCCAGGTTCCCGGGCACGTAAGGCTCCCCGTTATCTTCCAACCGGAGCCGAGTCACCAGCAGAAGCAATTCCGGCGCGGGACGGTACGAACCGCTGGTCGCATCCGAAGAGGCCTCGCGAGTTCGCAGCGCTCCATAGAAGCGGCGAAGCCGCTGAGGGTCAGTAAAGTATGACTGCTGCCGCGAATTCAAGCGGGAGAGCACATCGAAGTATGCCGCGAGCCAACTCTTGTCTTTGGTGAACAGCTTCGGTACAAAGTCGCCCACCGACCCGGGATCCGCGCCCACCAGGTCTTTCCAGGCAGCTTCCGATGCCGGTTCCCCCGGCAATACCACCCGCCCCGACCGTACGCACAAACGACTTCCATAGAAATTGAGCGCCGTCGACAAGGGAACTAGCTTTCGCATGCCCAAAGATTGATGCAAGGCAGCCTGGGTTTCCGGGTCCAGGCGTGAGAACGCCCAGTAAAGGCGGGCCACCGCCGCATCGTGCAGGATTGTGTCCAACACGTCGCGTCCGGCAGGTTTGTCGTTATGCTTGCTTGCAGCAACCCAGTCAGACTCGGTCAGAAGTCCCGGAACGCGAGTACCCGTGAAGGGATACTCAAAAGCAGGGCCACCTTGTAACGCCTGCTCCAGTTCGGGCAGCGGGAATCCGGAATCAACCGTGAGGAAAGCTCTTTCCGGATCGGCAGTTTCAAGGAACGTATCTTTTTGTCCGCATTCACCCCGGATCCGGTATCCCAGGATGCGCAGCAGGGGAGGCGCTTCTTCACACTGGGAGACTCGAAGTGCGCCACCCGGAGATGCCAGAGTCATCAACTCCCGAGCTTGTTGAACATAGTGAGTCGCCAGGATCAGGAACTCCCGCGGACGCTCTCCAATATCGAATCCCTGAGCAGCCACCGTGTGACCGAGGAGGGGGAGAACCTCCTCCGGCCGGGCTTTCTGGCTGATGCCCGCCATTCGCATAAAGGAACGCATTGGGCCGGGGATGATTACGTCTGTGTTCGCAATGGGCGATGATTTGGAACCATCCGAGCCAGCAGCGTAGGCGGGTGAAGCCCCCTGCGAGCGGCCAGACAGCACACAGACAACGAACAAGGAGAGAACTACGGACAAGCAACGAGCGGATCGCACGGCTGGTTCCTTTGGACCGTCGAGACATGCACCAATCGCAAACGCAAAAGACAAAGGCTGGACAGGTTGTCTTGCGTTTCGCCCCAGCCCAGGGAGTTGCTGGTGCAAGGGGTGGTCTCGCGATTCGGATGCTAGTGTCTTCCCGAACAGTCCCGAATTGTGATGTCGGCCAAAATACCTCATCTGGGAGCGTTATCCAAGCCCTTTTTCTACCGAGAATGAGGAAATCTGAATCCTCTACCTGAAGGGTTCCCAAAACTGAATGGCGAGCCGTTCCGCTGAAAAGAGCTTCAGGCAACGATTCCAAAGCTATTCAAAAATTGTTGCGCCAGGTTTCGGGCGTCCACCTCTGGTCGAGGATGCGGTTGATCATCCTGCTGGAGCGAAATCGGAAGGCTCCTGGGCCGGACAAACTCTCGGGTAGCACGAAATTACTTTGGTTACGATCACTTCCAGCCGAACCTAACTATCATGGAAGTACATTGCAATGAAGGACCTCAATTTTCTAGTTTCGCTAACCACTGCTGACAACGACTATCAGGCCGAACAGGCGATGGCCGCTGAGAATGCTGCGCGCCGCCTCGGCGTAAACGTTGAGGTGATCTACGCCGAAAATGATGCCGTCACCCAGAGCCAGCAGCTGCTTAAGGCCATCCAGTCATCCTCGCGCCGCTTTGACGCAATTCTCCTGGAACCGGTTAGCCCTACCGCGCTGCCGCAAGTTGCGCGAGCCGCACTGGCCAGTGACATCGGATGGGTCGTGTTGAACGCCTATCCTTCCTACATTGCGGAGATGCGGGGTGCCTATCGGGCTCCGATCTTTGCCATTACCTCAGACCATACCGAAATCGGGAGGATCCAAGGCCGACAGCTTGCCGCGTTGCTGCCGAAAGGAGGGTCCGTATTGCAAGTGCAGGGCCCTACGGGAAGTTCGGCCGCTACGGAGCGCACCGCAGGCACCCTTCAAACCAAGCCTCAGAACATCCAGCTCAGGGTGCTCAAGGGACAATGGACCGAGGCAAGTTCCTACAAGGCCGTGAGGTCATGGGTTTCGCTATCCACCTCCCGGGAGACCCCGATTGATGCGGTGGCGGCTCAAGACGACTCCATGGCAATCGGGGCCAAAAGAGCCCTTGAGGCATCTGCCACCGGCGATGCTAAGAAGCGTCTCTTGACCTTGCCCTTCCTGGGCTGTGACGGCCTTCCCACCACCGGGCAGGCGTGGGTTGAGAATGGTTTGTTGCAGGCGACAGTCATTGTCCCTGCAAATACGGACATGGCCCTACAGATGTTGCGCGACGAACTCCGCACCGGCGCTCGAACACCCGAGCGCACCTTCACCACTCCGCTTTCCTACCCCTCGTTGGCGGAATTGGCTACTAAGAAAAAGTTTGCAGCAACCAATTTGGGCTGATTCCCGCGGTTCTTTACATTACTGTCCGGACCCTTGTTCTTCGTTCTTTTCCTCATTAAGATTCCATCCATTGTGGAGATGTGGTTTCCTCTGCGTCTCCAAGCCGCGCTTCCAAAAGACCAAAACATTGAACGATCCGGGCAGGTGTTGAGGTGAATTCTGAGCAGTGGAAACAGGTTAAAGAAGCCTTCCAGGCAGCGCTCGAGCTTCCCGCCGAACAAAGGGCGATTTATCTGGATGGATTTTGTGCAGCTGAGCCTGAGTTGCGCCAGGAAGTCGACTCTCTGCTACAGCACTACCATCAAGCGGGCACCATGCTCGAGAGCCCGCCCAATCTGGCCTCTGCGTTATCCGCGGATGAGGGTGCAGATCCCTGGCTGGGCCAAAAAATTGGCCCTTACCAGGCTATTTCCAAGATCGGCGAAGGAGGCATGGGTATTGTCTATCGTGCCGTCCGCATCGACGATCACTATCTGAAGCATGTTGCCATCAAGGTTGTTCGCACGGGATTTGCCACCGAGCAATATCTCCGCCGCTTCCGCAATGAACGCCAGATCATGGCCAGCTTGGAGCACCCGAATATTGCCAGGTTGCTGGACGGCGGAGCCACCGAAACCGGGCTGCCCTACCTCGTCATGGAATACATCGAAGGCCAGCCCATTGATGAATACTGCGACGGCTACCGCCTGAACATTGTCGAGCGCCTGAAGCTTTTCAGCCAGGTTTGCTCTGCAGTGCAATACGCGCACCAGAATCTGATCATTCATCGCGACCTCAAGCCCGGCAATATTCTGGTGACTGCCGACGGCACCCCCAAATTGCTCGATTTTGGGATTGCAAAGCTTCTGTCGCCAGAGGTGTTCTTCCAAACAGTCGATCTGGCAGCTACCGGCTTTCGCGCTATGACTCCGGAGTATGCCAGCCCCGAGCAGATTCGCGGCGAAGCCATCACCACCGCGAGTGATGTCTATACCCTGGGCGTCATTCTGTATCGACTACTCACGGGGCATCCGCCGTATCGACTGGACACCACGGCGCCGCTGGAAATATCGCGGGTCATCGCCGAGTCGGAACCCGAAAAGCCGAGCATTGTAATCAATCGGGTCTCGTCTTCTGGGGGAAGCGATGGCCTGAATCCCGATCAGGTAAGCGGACTGCGAGGGGGACGGCCTGCATTGTTGCGTCGGCGCCTCGCCGGCGATGTCGACAACATCGTTCTAAAGGCATTGCGCAAAGATCCGGCACGGCGGTACGTCTCCGCGGAACAGTTTGCCGAAGATATTAGGCGCTATCTGGACGGAATGCCGGTGATGGCGCGTCCTGACACGATTCTTTACCGTACGGGAAAATTCGTGCGCCGCCACAAGACCCCGGTAGCTGCGGCGGTGCTGGTCTTCGCCACTTTGGTCGGTGGCATCGTCCTGACCCTACGCCAGGCAAGCATTGCCGAAAAGCAGCGGGTTCGGGCCGAACGCCGCTTCAACGATGTACGCAAGCTCGCACGACAGCTGCTGTTTGACGTGCACGACTCTATCCAATATCTGCCTGGAGCCACCCCCGCCCGCAAATTGATTGTCGAGAACGCGCTTCAGTACCTCGACAGCCTGGCCCAGGAGTCTTCGGGCGACATTTCTATTCAGCGCGAATTGGCGACGGCTTACCTTAAAGTGGGCGATGTGCAAGGCCGCGATGTGCGTTCCAACCTCGGTGATACGCCTGGAGCGCTTGCCAGTTATCGTAAGTCGCTCGCGATTCGTTCGGCGCTGGCTACGGCGAATCCCGATAACGCCGAGGCCGTAGCTGACCTGGCCGAGAGTTATGACAGGCTCGGCGAAATTTTCTCCAAGATCGGCAACTATGATCAGTCTCTGGCTCATTTACAGCAAGCGCTGGACCTTCGTCAGAGGCTGGTGCAGGCATTGCCTGCCGATCTGGAGGCGCAAGCGAACCTCGCTACTGCATACGACGGATTGGGAAATGTGCACGCCGACCGGGGTGAACTGGATCTTTCATTGGATGACGTGCAGAAAAGCTTGGCCATTTTCGACTCGCTTTTGCAAAAGCACCCCGGCGACAAACGTTTCCGGCGAGCGGTTGCGCTTGAGCATAAAAAGATTGGTGGAGTTTCGGAGGCCACTGGAAAACTTGAGTTGGCGCTGGAGGAATATACCCGCGCCTTGCATATGGACCAGCAACTCGTCACCGAATACCCGAATGACGGTCTCTACCGCCGGGGGCTCTCGATCAGTTTTAGCAATGTTGGGGACGTGCTTATAAAAACTGGTCGATACGGAGAAGCCCTGAAACAATATCGCCAGGCGGTATCCATCGACGAAGGTTTGGCCGCAGCAGATCCGCAAGATGATTGGGCGCGCAAATATCTCGTCTACAACTATCTCCGGCTCGGGGACGCACAACTTAAGAGCAAAGACGCTGCCGCCGCCCAACTAACCTATGAAAAATGTTTGATGCTGGCGGAATCCCGGGTCGCGGCCGATGCGACGAATGCGGGGGCGCAAGCCGATTTGGCGGATTCCCTCGCCCGGCTCGGTGCATTGAATCTTTCGGAGGGATCCAACTTGGACTTGCCGGTCAAAACAAGAAAAAGCCATCTGAATTCGGCGCGTGCTTGGTATCAAAAGAGCCTCAACCTCTGGTTGGACATGCGAAAACATGGCATCCTGAGCGGGGTGCTGTCGCAATCGCCGGACCAGGTTGCTGCAGAGCTGGCAAAGTGCGAAAACGCCTTGCGAACGCTTAGGAACACAACCGCGGCCGCATCCAAAAAACCTTGGGTCTTCTGCCTATTTCGACAAACACTGTCTGCCGAAGGACGGGAGAACTCTTTACGAATAAGGCCCCACTCCTGTTAGGCAGCCAGGGCATCGGCAGACTAGATAAAAACCGGCGAGCGAGTATAGAAATGCTTTTCCTTCGGGAGATCGGGCCGGCTACGCCATCCCAAAGGTGCGATCCCCGTCGATTGTCCGTGCGGGCCCTTCTGGATGGGTCACAGTGTCATAAATGCAGACGCGTAGGAAACTCGCATTCACTCGCGGGCCCCGATAGCTCAATTTTTCTGTGCGAGAACAATCGTCTAAACGATTTACCAAAAATTCATTGAGTTATATGAATCATCGCGGAATTAAGAATCATCTCTGCTTGGAAGGGACCAGACTGTGGTTCTCGATTCTTGCGGTCGCTTGCTTCCACCCGGAGCGGCTCCCTACTGCCTGATCAACTCAGGTTCTGGGTTGCGAACTAATTACAATGTTTGAGGAGGAGAAGATGCCTACAATCACGACTAAAGATGGAACGCAGATTTACTACAAAGACTGGGGCTCGGGGCAGCCCGTGGTATTTAGTCATGGGTGGCCGCTCAGCGCCGATGCCTGGGAGGATCAGATGATCTTCCTGGCCGCGCGGGGATTCCGATGCATCGCTCATGACCGGCGGGGGCATGGCCGCTCCGGCCAACCTTGGAAGGGCAATGAGATGGACACGTATGCAGATGACTTAGCTGAATTAGTGGAAGGGCTCGATTTGAAAGATGCTATTCATGTGGGTCACTCGACGGGCGGAGGCGAAGTGGCTCGCTACATAGGACGCCACGGCACCAAACGCGTCTCTCAGGCTGTGCTGATTGGAGCCGTGCCGCCGGTGATGCTGAAGAGCGCCTCCAACCCGGGTGGCTTGCCGATAGACGCTTTTGACCAGATTCGCAGCGCGGTCCTCACCGATCGCGCCCAGTACTTCAAAGATCTGAGCGCGCCTTTCTATGGCGCCAACAGGCCGGGATCGAACGTCTCGCAAGGATTGCGAGATTCCTTTTGGCTGCAAGGGATGCTTGCCGGACAAAAAGCAGCTTATGACTGCATTAAGGCTTTTTCGGAGACTGACTTTACCGAGGATCTGAAAAAGTTCGACGTTCCGACCCTGATTATTCATGGCGACGACGACCAGATCGTTCCCATTGGGGCGTCGGCTATGCTCTCATCAAAGATCGTTAAGGGAGCGACGCTAAAAGTCTATCCGGGTGCGCCGCACGGTATGTGCTCTACGTTGAAGGATAAGGTGAACGCCGAACTGCTGCAATTCTTCCAAAAAAGAGATCAAGCGGCTGCTTAATTGAAAGTGAAATTCTTCGGAAGAAACGGAGGAGGATAAAGGAGTATCTGGTATACAAGTGCCGCTAGAGCGCTTTAGCGTAACCTCCTCCAAATCTTCTGAAAGTATCGTGTGATATCTGGAGTCGCAATTCGGTCATCCGGATATGAGTGCGTTCCTAAAAACTGTGGTGGAAGCCAAAGACTTGCACGAAATCGAAGACTTCGTAAATCGCGCAGTTGGACCTTCGGGTCTGATGCTATTTACCCGTTTCAACATCGGCGACATCATCCGTAAAGAACGTGGCCCAAGTTCACCACACATTCTCCGGCTGGTCGGGAATCCATTGATCGTTAAGCAAATGGTAGTCGAGGTTTGCTGAATTCAGCCGCCTGAGAAACACTAGCGGTTCCGCTACATTCTGCGTTTACCTTTCAGGAGTTTCTATGAAATGCGGTTGGAGGTCATGTTTTAGCGGGATGCTCGCAGCATTGGCCTTAGCTTCTTCGCTAGCTGGAACAGCCAGCGCTCAAGCCAATACGAACATCGCCTCACGCATGAGCGAGGTGAACGGATTAAAACTGCATTACCTGACGGCGGGTCATGGACCTACCGTGATTCTGTTGCATGGCTACACGCAAACATCGCGCATGTGGAAGCCGATCATCCCGTTACTCGCTGCGAAATTTACCGTGATCGCGCCCGATCTCCCCGGGATTGGTGATTCGGGCATCCCGACCAATGGGTTGGATATGAAGAATGCGGCTATTACCATACATAGCCTGTCTAAATACCTTGGTGTCCCCAAGGCCAGGGTCGTCGGCCATGACATTGGATTGATGGTTGCGTACGCATACGCGGCGCAGTTTCCTTCGGAGACCGAAAAGCTGGTGGTGATGGACGCTTTTCTTCCGGGTGTTGCCGGATGGGAAGATGTCTATAACAATCCGGGCATCTGGCATTTTCGTTTTAACGGGCCGACGCCGGAAGCGCTGGTGCGTGGACGTGAACGAACTTACTTCGAGCACTACTGGAACGACTTCGCGGCCGACAAGATCCATTCGATTTCAGAAGCCGATCGCGTGGCGTATGCGGCCGCCTATGCCCGCCCGGGCCGAATGCGCTCCGGCTGGGCGTATTTTGTTTCTTTTCAGCAGGCGGCGAAGGATTTCTCCCAACTATCCAAAACCAAGCTGTCCATGCCGGTGCTGGCAATCGGTGGCGAGAAGGCAAATGGAACATTGTTGGGACAACAGATGAAGATCGTGGCTAGCAACGCGACCATGATTGTGCTGAAAGACACAGGGCATTGGATTCTCGAGGAGAATCCAAAAGAGACGACCGACGCGCTTATGAAGTTTTTATAGCAGCAAACCGCGTCTTGGCGGCTCCGGGAATTTGCCGGAGCAACACCACCCTTAGAACTACCGTCAAAGCAAGCTATGAGCGAAGAACCTAAGCCCAATTTGAAAAATGGATTTGCGATTGCGGATCTGCGCGATGGCGCCATGGCCGCCGGTAAGGTTGACGATGAAGAGGTACTTCTGGTGCGGCGCGGCGATGAGATTTTCGCCGTGGGGGCGCAGTGTACTCACTATCATGGGCCGCTCGCCGACGGCCTAATCGTGGACGACACCGTGCGCTGCCCCTGGCATCACGCATGTTTCAGCTTGCGAACCGGGGAAGCTTTACGCGCGCCTGCCCTCGACCCGATTTCACGCTGGCGCGTAGTGAGAATAGGCGACAAGGTTTTTGTCCGCGAGAAGTTGCCGGATGCCCGTCAGCCCAAAAGGCCACGTAATCGCCCGAGTTCCGTAGTCATCATTGGAGGTGGAGCCGCGGGTTTGGCGGCAGCAGACATGTTGCGCCGCGAGGGTTACGACGGTCCGCTAACCATGATCAGCGAGGATGACTCGCCTCCCTGCGACCGACCCAATCTGTCGAAGGATTTCCTGGCGGGAACAGCTCAAGAAGATTGGATTCCACTACGTCCTCCGGACTACTACACCGAAAGACGAATTGACCTGGTGCTTGGCTCCCGGGTCGAACTGCTGGACGTTCAAGCAAAAACTGTTCAGCTGAAAAATGGCAAGAAGTATGAATATGGTGCTTGTTTACTCGCGACCGGCGCAGAACCCATTCGGTTGTCAATCGAAGGCACGACGGATTCCGTCCACTACCTCCGCACCTTCGATGACAGCCGTGCAATCATTGCCAAAGCTGTCTCTGCCCAGCATGCAGTCGTGGTGGGAGCGAGTTTTATCGGCCTTGAAGTCGCCGCCTCTATGCGAACACGAGGAATCGGGGTAGATGTCGTTGCTCCCGAACAACAACCACTGGAAAAGGTACTGGGGCCAGAAATGGGGCGTTTCGTTCGGAAAGTTCATGAGGACCACAGGGTTAGGTTTCATCTGGGCGAGACAGTCAGCCGCATCGACGGACGACGGGTCATGACCAGCGGCGGGACTGTCATCGACGCCGATGTTGTCGTAATCGGTGCGGGAGTGCGCCCAGTACTCGACCTGGCAGAGCGCGCCGGTCTGACAATTGATAGAGGAGTAGCAGTGAATGAGTATCTGGAAACCAGTTCGCCCGGGGTCTTCGCCGCAGGTGACATTGCCCGTTGGCCGGATCCGCACTCCGGAGACCGCATTAGAGTGGAGCATTGGGTGGTTGCCGAACGCCAAGGCCAGGTGGCGGCCAAGAATATCCTGGGCGACCGCGAGAAATTCGATGCCGTGCCATTCTTCTGGAGCCAACACTACGACGTGGTCATCAACTACGTAGGCCATGCCGAGCGCTGGGATTCCATCGACATCGACGGCAATCTAGACGCCCGAGATTGCGCTCTCTCCTACAAGCAGGGCGGGCGAACCCTTGCCGTAGCGACAGTCTCGCGAGATCTGCAAAGCCTGCAAGCTGAGGCAGCCATTGAGTCCAGTACGCTAAAGTAAATCGTGTTCGCCAAGCGGAGGTTTTCGTGTCTATTCGCCCAGTGAAACGCCTCATCAAGTCGAAGCCCACCCTGGAGGGCGCGGGCGTGCACCTTCGACGCGCCTTCGGTTTTGGAAACACCAGTGAATTCGATCCATTTCTTCTTTTGGACGATTTCCGCAACGATGTCCCCGAGGACTATTTAAACGGATTTCCATGGCACCCTCATCGTGGGATCGAAACCATCACCTATGTCTTAGCCGGGACCGTGGAACACGGCGACAGTATGGGCAACCGGGGCGCCATCGCGGAGGGAGATCTGCAATGGATGACGGCCGGAAGTGGAATTATTCATCAGGAGATGCCCAAGGGGGATCTCGCCGGTCGCATGCATGGTTTTCAACTGTGGGCAAATCTTCCGGCAGCTCTCAAAATGACTCCTCCGCGCTACCAGGAAGTAAAGGCGCTGGATATCCCGCAGATCACTGACGATGACGGCACTCATGTTCGCGTCGTTTGCGGAACCTTCTGGGGCAAGAAGGGGCCAGTAGATGGAATCGCCGCTGATCCCATTTATCTGGACGTTTCGGTTTCGCCGGGAAGGCGAAAGACTCTTCCCATGGAAACCACTCGGCACGCGTTTGCGTACGTGTTTGCCGGCTCAGGAAAATTCTGCAATGCCTCAGGTCCTCTGGCTGTTCCAACCGAATCCGTGAAATGGGCCGATACCGCGCCTCCTACCGAAGCCGACAACCGGTCGCTCGTCCTCTTCGATAGCGGAGACGAAGTGACTGTGCAGGCGGGCGACGATGGCGTCCGATTTCTGCTGGTCTCAGGAAAGCCGTTGCAGGAGCCGGTTGCCTGGTACGGTCCGATTGTCATGAATACGCAGGAGCAACTGCGGCAGGCGTTTGCAGAACTCGAACAGGGAAAGTTTCTCAAGTAATATTGCCCAGTCTGAAATTAAAGTCCTGGTTAAATCCAAATTGAACGGAAAGAGCATATGAATTATCTCTTTGTCCTGGCCATTGGAATAGGAATTGTTGCTGGGCTACGCGCCATGACCGCTCCTGCGGCTGTGAGTTGGGCGGCCCACCTGGGATGGCTCAACTTGCATGGCACGCCTCTGGCCTTCATGGGTTCCGCCATCGCGGTGGGGATATTCACCGTCGGGGCGATTGGTGAGCTTATCAACGATCAGCTTCCCAAGACGCCGCCTCGCACGGTACCGCCGCAATTCATCGCGCGAGTTGTCATGGGTGGGCTGTGCGGTGCTTGTCTCTACCTGTCGGCGGGTGCTCCTGCGCTGATTGGCGCGCTGTTAGGCGCTATTGGCGCGGTGATGGGCACGCTTGGTGGATACCAGGCTCGCAAAGGGCTTGTCAAAGCCCTGGCGGTCAAAGACATATTGGTGGCTATTCCGGAGGACTTAATCGCCATCGGCGTGGCATATTTGATTGTCCGCAGATAAATTGCGCGCCTTGGAGACTCCGGCACGATGATGACTGGCAATGTCCAGGCAGTCGAACTTGTTTTTTTGCTGCTGCTCCTTTTTGTCGTAGTTTTTGGGGCTCTGGCACGCAAGCTGCAACTGCCATATCCGATCGTCTTGGTCGTTGCTGGATTGCTGTTGAGCCTGGTTCCCGGCATCCCGCGAATTACGCTAAATCCCGATGTAGTCTTCTTTGTCATCCTTCCTCCGCTGCTATACGCCGCCGCATGGGTCACTTCCTGGCGCGAATTTTCATTCAACCTCGTGAGCATCTTGTTGCTGGCTTTTGGTCTTGTGGCATTCACCGTATGGGGAGTGGCCAAAGGTGCTCCGTGGCTGTTTGCAGGATTTGACTGGAAGGCGGGCCTGGTATTGGGCGCTTTGGTCGCGCCCACCGACGCAATCGCGGCTAGCTCTCTTGGTCAGCGCATCGGATTGCCCAAGAGAATCATGGATGTTCTGGAAGGCGAGAGCCTGGTTAACGACGCCAGTGGTCTCCTGGCGTTGGAATTTGGACTGGCAATCCTCGTGCGCCGGGAGACTCCTACAGTTGCCACCGCTAGCATGCGGCTCGCGTTCTTGATTGTCGCCGGCCTCGCAATCGGTTTGGCGACTGCATGGCTCGTGGAATGGATCGAGCGCCGCGTGGATGACGGCCCGATCGAGATCGCGATCAGCATTCTCGTGCCTTATGCCGCGTATTTCACAGCGGATCGTGTGCACGCCTCAGGAGTGCTGGCGGTTGTGGCCTGCGGTCTTCACCTGTCACGCAAAAGTTCAGGATTCTTTTCTCCCGGAGTCCGCTTGCAGGCGTGGGCAGTTTGGGATTCGCTGACCTTCATTTTGAATGGCCTGGTCTTCGTTTTGATTGGCCTGCAACTTCCGAACGTCCTGGCGGGAATTCACAACTACAACTTGTTAACACTGGTTCTTTACGGTGCTCTTTTCAGCGCGCTGTTGATTGCGCTACGGATGTTGTGGGTCTTTCCTGGCGCGAGAATGGCTTATTGGATTCGCATCCATCTGCTTCACCAAAAAGTAAAATGTCCAACGCCGAGAGGGCTGCTGGTCCTGGGATGGACGGGCATGCGCGGCGTAATAGCTCTGGCTGCCGCTATGGCGTTGCCGCAAACCCTCGCGGACGGCGGCACGTTTCCACAACGCAACCTGATTATCTTTCTCGCATTTAGCGCGATCCTCGTCACTCTCGTCTTGCAGGGAACGACGCTTCCATGGGTGGTCCGCTTGTTGGGTGTTGCCGAGGCCAATGGCCCGAATTTGGAGGAAGAAGCGGCACGCCGCCAGATGCTGGAGGCCGCACTGGGGTACTTAGCGGAGTCGCGGGAAAAAGACGAAGCTGAATTCGCTACGATGTACGAGGATCTCCGGGGGCACTATCAACAGCGCTTGGCGGTGCTGGCGCGCGATGAAGAGACGGACGACGCTATGACCAAGAAGACTCATCGGCGGCTCTCGCGCATTGCCCGCGATATGCTTCGAGTCGAGCGGGAAACTGCGGTGCGCCTTCGCGATCAAGGCGAGATCAACGACGAAGTCTTACGGGAATTGGAGCACGAGCTCGACTTGCGTGAAGCCGGACCAAGCCACATAGCTTCATGAAGTTACCGCCAACGGAAGCCACACTTGAAACCGCGTATCGCCGGGCTTTGACGTTACCTGAATATTTCCCCGGTGCCGCTTCACAATCCGCTGCGCGGTATCGAGGCCGAGACCAGTGCCTTGACCGACCCCTTTGGTGGTGAAGAACGGCTCGAAGATGTGGGCTCTGGTCTCTACTGGAATGCCCGGGCCGTTATCACGAATCTCAACACAGACCCCGTTGCCGTCACGATAGGTGCTTACCTTGAGCTCCCCTTTTCCTTCCATGGCGTCGATTGCATTGTCGATTAGATTGGTCCATACCTGATTAAGCTCGCTGCCGAATGAATTCACCAGCAGAGGTACGCGCTGGTAGTCGCGCTGCACGGTCACTCCGCGTTTGAGTTTGTGGTTCAGGATGGTGAGCGTATTTTCCAGCCCCTTCACGATGTCCACGTTCTGAATCGGCGACTGGTCCATGAAGGTGTATTCCTTGATTGCGCGGACCAAATCAGAAATGCGGGTGGTGCTGCTCTCCAGTTCGTTCAATAGATTTGCAATCTCGACCGACGCAGCGATGCGAACCAAGGCAGCCTTGGCGGTACCGGCATCGAGAGTTGTAAATAAGGATTCCAGTACCGCAGGTTGCACATTTCGGTGAGCAAGGTCTGATGCTAGTTGCCACAAATCGCTGAGGCCATGTTCTCGCAGCAGGGAATCGATTTCGTCTTCTAGATTGCTAATGGTAATGGCGTCCGGTGGCGGTTCGTTCTGCTGGGTAAAGAATGCTTCCAATTTCTCGATCTCGGCTTTTTGCGCTGAAGTTAAATCACGTCTTCCCAGATCGTGACTCGCGTCCTTGATATGTTTCAGAGTCGTACGAAGCTGACTCGTGGCGCGCTGTGCCGCTGATGCCGGATTGTTCAGTTCGTGGGCCAGGCCGGCGGAAAGCTTGCCCAGCGCGGCAAGCCGGTCCCGCTGCTGTTCAATGCGGGTGGTCTCACGGATTCGATCGGACATCACTCCGACCAGGCGCTTGGTCAGCTCCGGCATCTTTTGAATGAGGTCCTGGAACTTGGAAGCCGGAAAACTCAGTGCGTGACTCTTGGAGACGGCATGGCCGGTCACAGTCGCTTTCTTCATGCGCGAGAAGGGAAGGACACCGGTAACGTCTCCAGGGCTGAGCGAGATGACGAAGGTCTCGCCATTGAAGACCCCGCGCGCCTCCAGTTGCCCTTCGAGGATCACGAACATGGCATCGGCGGCATCGCTCTGCCGAACGTAGACGTCCCCCGATTCAAGATTGAGCTCCCGAGACTGGCTGATGAACCACGACACCTGGTCTTCCGGGAGATCGTTGAAGATGGGTACGCGAAGTAGTTCTTCTACGGTGACCATTTATACTTTGCTCAAATACTGATGGATGAATTGCACTGCCACTGAGCCTTCACCGACTCCGGAGGCCACACGTTTTACCGAACCGTGGCGCACATCGCCGACCGCGAACAGACCGGGGATATTGGTCTCCAATAAGAACGGATCGCGTTCGAGCGTCCAGCCCTTTGGATGTTTTCCGTCGCGCACTAGGTCTGGACCGGTCAGGATGAAGCCGCGTTCGTCCCGTTCCACGACATTAGCCAGCCAATCCGTCCGGGGAAGCGCGCCGATAAAAATGTACATGGCATTTGCTGGAACGCGCTCCACCTTGTTGGTATCCGAGCAAAGCACCGAGACCTCTTCTAGATGGAGGTCGCCGTGTACTTCGGCCACGCTGGCATGGCTCCAGACTTCGATGTTCGGTGTCTCTTTAATCTGATCGATCAGATACTGTGACATGGTTGCTGCAAGCGAATTGCCACGTACCAGAATGACTACGCGGGCGGCGTATTTCGAGAAATTCATTGCTGCCTGCCCCGCCGAGTTTGCACCCCCCACGATGTAGACGGTCTCTCCTGTGCAGGAAATGGCTTCGGTGGCACCGCCACCGTAATAGACGCCAGCTCCCCGCAGCTTTTCAATTCCGGGAGCCTCGAGCTTTCGCCACTGCACGCCGGTTGCGATCATCATGGCGTGGCAGGAAAGCTCGTTACCATCCGCCAACTTCATGATGCGGTAGGGGCCTTCGACGCGCATGCTCACCGCTTCCTGAGGCGCGAGAATTTCCACCCCAAAACGTTGTGCTTGCACCACCGCTCGCCGCGCCAGGTCTCCCCCGCTGAGCCCGGTTGGAAATCCCAGGTAGTTCTCAATGCGTGAACTCATGCCCGCCTGGCCACCCGGCGCTTCGCGTTCGATCATTACCGTGTGCAAGCCTTCGGACGCGCCGTAAACCGCCGCCGCCAGACCGGCCGGCCCGCCACCCACGATTGCCAGGTCATAGAAATCTGTTTGCGCCCGCGTTTTCAATCCAACTTTTTGCGCGACGTCTCCAGGCACACCGTCGAGAAGCTTGCTGCCGTCAGGGAACAGGACTACCGGAAGGTTGGTTCCCTCCGGCCCTAACGCCTCCATCAGGCGCTTGGTCTCAGCATCATTCGCAGTGATCTCTACGTCGATCCATTGGTAGGGGACGTGGTTACGGGCAAGAAAGTCCCTCAACTCGTACGATCGCGGCGACCAGCGCGTGCCCAACACACGAATGCCTTCGAACGCAGGCCGGTAGGAAGCCTGCCAATCGTCGAGCATATCGTCCATTTGAGGATAGAGATGTTCGGTAGGCGGGTCCCAAGGCTTGAGGAAGAAATAGTTGATGCTGGCTTCATTAATGGCGCTGATTGCCGCATTCGTATCCGCGTAGGCCGTAAGCAAAGCGCGTTTGGCCTCCGGATAAATCTGCATGCCTTCGCGCAGAAATTCGACTCCATCCATATCCGGCATGCGCTGGTCAGCTAAAAGAAGCGCCACGCTGTCATTGCGAACTTTGAGCTGGCGCAGCAGATCGAGCGCCCCCTGTGGAGAATCACTGCCCATGACTCGATATTCCGCTCCGTACTTCGAACGCAGATCGCGCTCGATGGCCCGCAGAACATCGGCATCGTCATCAACGCTTAGGAGGATCGGTTTAGCCATGCTTCAGAACCTGCTTGAATTAGGAATGAACCTATTAGATACCGGAACTGGGTGTTGGGTCGCGAAATCAATTTGCAGAAAGAGCTGAAATTCTCATGCCGCCGATTCAAAGAATCATCAACTTAAGACGCCACTTCTGGACTCTCGTCCTGTAAACTAGTGGCGCAAAAATATCTCTAAAGAATCGTTTTAATACTCTGCCTATGAAACGAACCCTCCGTACGCTGATAATCGTAATTTGTTTGGCTGCGAGCTTGCGCGCGCAGATGCGCAACATGCCGACGGTGACCTATACCAAAGACGTTGTGCCAATCTTGCAGAAGCACTGCCAAAGCTGCCATCGACCGGGCGAAGCGGGGCCCTTTTCCATGCTTACTTATGAGGATCTTCGTCCCTGGACGGGTGCGATCCGGCTGGCGGTACAGCACAAGATCATGCCGCCTTGGTACGCCGATCCACAGTTTGGGCATTTCTCGAACAATCGCGCCCTCAGCGATCAGGAAATCAAAACCATTGTCTCGTGGGTGATAGCCGGATCTCCCAAAGGCGATCCGAAAGACATGCCGCCACCGCTTCAGTTTACCGAGGGCTGGGGTATTTCGCAGCCCGATGTCGTGCTCCAGCTTCCCAAGCCGTTTCCAGTCCCGGAATCTGGCATGGTGGAATACCAGTATGTGATCGTGCCTACAGGCTTTACCAAAGACACCTGGGTTCAGGCGGCGGAGGTGCGTCCCACCGAGCGTGCGGTGGTGCATCACATCATCGCCTACGTGCGCGAGCCAGGTTCGAACTACTTTAAAGATCAGAAGCCCGGCCAGTTCTTTGAAGCGCCTCCGGCGAAGGTGAACGAAAAGGTCGACACTAGCGCGCTACCCAGTGATTTCCTGGTTGGATATGCGCCCGGTCAACCAGCAGAAATTCTGCAGCCGGGGCAGGGAAAACTCATCAAGGCCGGTTCTGACATAGTGTTCGAGGTCCACTACACGCCCAACGGCAAACCGGTGATGGACCGGACGAAGCTGGGATTGGTATTGGCCAAGGACGTTCCCAAGAATCGCGTGCAGACGCTTTCCGCGAGCAACGGTACGTTCAAGATTCCACCTGGTGACCCGAACTATCAGGTCGACGCTTCCTTCGAAGTTGCGAAAGAGGTGACGCTTGCCTCGATTCATCCCCACATGCACACACGGGGCAAGGACTTTGAGTATCGATTGGTATTTCCCAGCGGTGAAACCAAAACCATTCTGAGGGTTCCAGCCTACAACTGGCACTGGCAGCTTTGGTACAACCTGGAAGTGCCCATAGTTCTCCCCAAGGGAACTAGGATCGAGTGCACCGCCCATTTCGACAATTCGCCGCACAATCCGGAGAACCCGGACCCAACCAAGACGGTGATCTGGGGACAGCAAAGCTGGGACGAGATGATGGTGGGATTTTTTAACCTGGTGTATGACGCCCGAATGTCCCCCAAAGAAATAATCCCGGAAAAGAAAGACGCCGGCAACCTCGCCGGCAAATAAGAATGAATCATTGTTTTCGGCTTGCCTTTATAGTTTCCAGTCTTTTCGTGGCGGCCGTCTCCATGGGGCAGTCTGTTTCTCACAAGAAACAGCTCCTGGTGCTTGGCGAGGAGCATGGCTATCGCCATGAAGCAGTGTCCCACGCCATGGCAACCATCGAAAGGTTGGGCAGAGAGACGGGACTGTGGGATACCACCATTCGCACCGACACCGAAGTCCTTACCAAGAAGAAGCTGGAATACAACGCGAAAAACCTGAACGATTTCAATGCCGTACTCTTTTTTACCGGCGGCGACCTGGAGATGGATTCGCAACAAAAAGCAGATTTTCTTTCGTTCATTCACGACGATGGCAAGGGTTTTATCGGCATTCACAGCGCGACTATCACGTTTGCGGAATGGCCGGAATATGGCGAGATGATCGGTGGCTACTTCGATGAGCATCCCTGGGGAACATTTGACGCGCCGGTTATCGTCGAGGACCCGAACTTTCCCGGGATGCAACAATGGCCACGCGCATTCGTTCTGCGCGATGAAATCTATCAGATGAAAGACTACTCCAGAGACAAAGTGCGAGTGCTGATGAGCCTCGACGCCGGCAAATTGGACCTGAAGAACAAGAACGTCCACCGTACTGATGGGGACTTTGCGGTTGCCTGGGCCAAGACATATGGGAAAGGCCGCGTCTATTACACCACCCTCGGGCATGTGGAAGAAAACTGGGACAAGCAGGAGTTTCAAAAAATGGTGATTGAAGCCATCAAATGGTCCATGAGGTTGTCCCATGCTGATGTGACCTCACGGCCGCTGCCTAGAGACTAGCCATCGTGACTACCCGAAGATCATTTGCGAAGCTGACCGCTGTTGGTATAGCAATGGCCGCTCTGCCGTCAATGGCGTGTACGGTCAAACTCGACATCGGTATCGGTGCTTATAGCTATCACAATCTCTCGATGGAAGAGATGATCGTCCAATTGAATGCTCTAGGCATTCGCGATATTGAAATGTCGCGTGGCGAACTGATGCTGATGAATCACCCTGATGAGGGCATGTTCCGCTCCGCCAAAGCCAAGTTAGACCAGGCCGGAATTCGCTGCGTTTCCTACTACCCAGCCACCATTAAAGAAGGAAGCGACCTCGAGCGGGCGATTCGTTTTGGCCAAATTCTCGGAGTAAAGAATATTACCGGTGACGCTAGCGGAAGCATGCTCCAACAAATTGACCAAAGACTGACCCAGGAAGGTCTGACTTTCGGAATCCACAACCATTATTTCCCGCATGAAAAATTCGCTTACGAAACTCCCGAAGAGGTCATGAATGCTTTGGCCCCGCTTTCGCAAACCATGGGTGCAACCGGCGATGTCGGACATTTCGCGTCATGCGGACACGATCCAGTCGATGCCCTGCGCAAGCTGGCGCCGCGATTGAAACTGGTGCACCTAAAAGATATCCAGGCGGTCGATGGAGAAATCAACGTTCTGCTGGGCAAAGGGATTTCCAAGATTCCGCAAGTCATGCAGGAACTTCACCGCCAGAGGTTTGCTGGGCTCGTGGCTGTAGAGTACGAAAAAGAAGGCGACGTTAACCACGATATGCGACAAGAAATTGAGTACGCGCGAAAGTTAGCGTAACGATCAACATTCCTTACCATGACAATGCAATATCTTACGAAACCGCTCTGCTGGGCAATGCTTCTCTCCCTGGTCCTTCCGTGCCGCGCTGCAGAAGTTAATCTGATGCCGTGGCCATCAAAACTGGAACAGCGGCCAGGCTTTTTGAGCCTCGATAGCCCCCTTCGGTACAAAGTCATCGGTAAGGACAAACGCCTGCCCAACGCAGTCTCTCATTTCAAAGAACAATTGAGCTTGCGTACTGGAATCGCCTCCCGCGCCGCCGAAGTGACCAGTAGTCCAGTTCTTGAGATTCGTTGCCAGTCGATTGGGCCAAGCATCCAGAAGCTTGGCGAGGATGAGAGCTATCAGCTGTCCGTGGTGCCCGAAAAGGTCGAACTCACCGCCGCTAACCCTCTCGGGATTCTGCGTGGAGTGGAAACGCTCCTGCAGCTCGTTCAGAGCGGGGCATCTGGATGGATCATCCCTGCACTAGAGATCGACGACCATCCACGCTTCCCTTGGCGAGGGTTGATGATTGACGTGTCGCGCCACTTCATCCCGCTCGAAATCCTCAAGCGCAATATCGACGGCATGGCCGCGGTCAAACTGAACGTCCTGCACCTTCACCTTTCCGACGATGAGGGATTCCGCGTCGAAAGCCGCCGCGCTCCAAGGCTGCAGAAGCTGGCATCCGACGGGCAGTTCTATACCCAGCAGCAGATTCGCGAGCTTGTTGCCTACGCACACCAGCGCGGCATCCGCATCGTTCCCGAATTCGACGTCCCCGCACATGCGGTCAGCTGGCTGGTCGCTTTCCCAAAACTTTCCTCTGCTGGGCCCCCGCCTCATGTCGTTCGTGGCATGGCAGATGGCGAGCGTCCCACTCTCGATCCGACGCTCCCCGCCACCTATGCAACTCTCGACACCGTTTTCGGCGAGATGGCCGCGCTCTTTCCTGATCAGTATTTTCACATCGGCGGCGACGAAGTGGACGGCAAGTATTGGGACCGGAATGAACGCATTCAGCTCTGGATGCACAAACAAGAGATCAAAGACAATCACGCTCTGCAAGCTTATTTCAATCGCCGCGTGCAGGCGATTCTGGCCAAGCACGGCAAGCGCATGGAAGGCTGGGACGAGATTCTGGCTCCCGAATTGCCCAAGAATAGTCTGGTGCAATCGTGGCGCGGCCCCGAAACATTGGCCAATGCCGCGCGCATGGGATACCAGACGCTACTCTCCGCCGGGTGGTATCTCGACTTGATGTTCCCAGCCTCGTTGCACTACGCGGTTGAACCGCTGAGCGGTCAGAGCGCGAATCTTTCCGCCGATGAGCAAACCCGGATTATCGGTGGCGAAGCCGCGCAGTGGACCGAGTACGTGACTCCCGAGGTCCTCGACAACCGCCTGTGGCCGCGTTTGGGAGCGATCGCCGAACGTCTGTGGTCTCCGAAATCGATTACCGACATTGATTCCATGTACCGTCGACTGGAAGTCTTAAACCGCAATCTGGAATGGCTCGGCCTCCGCCAGCGTTCCAACAGCCGCCGGATGTTGTATCGCATAGCCGGGAATGTCCCACTAGATTTGGTGGAGACCCTGGCTTCGCAAGTCGAACCAGTAAAAGACTATGACCGCGGCAATACGCAATCCTATGATGTTCTAAAGCCGTTGAACCGCCTGGTGGATGCGGTTCCTCCCGAGAGCGATGCCGCCAGAGAAATGACTGCCCTGATTCGCCACTCGATCCAAGATCGTTCGCAGCGGTCCGAACTGCGAAAAATTCTCATCCGCTGGCGAGACAACGACGCACAGCTGGCGCCTCTCCTGCCGGGATCGTCTTTGCTCGCCGATCTGGC
>Ga0068871_100000568_pt1 | contig 25277 bp, 25 predicted proteins | sample KBSMisM72_FD_72750 | JGI IMG/M metagenome (GOLD analysis project Ga0068871, IMG submission 72750) | Miscanthus rhizosphere microbial communities from Kellogg Biological Station, Michigan, USA - KBS Miscanthus M7-2 | ecosystem: Host-associated > Plants > Roots > Rhizosphere > Soil ...
CGTTACGGCAGAACGGCGATCGCGGCAAAGCGCGACAGGAACTGCAGCGCGCGATGGCGTCCAAACAGCCGTTCCGCGATCGGGAGAAAGCCGCGCAGGCGCTGGCAGGGTTGTAGTTGCGCTACGATACGCGTTCCCGACGTGGCGACGCTGAAGTCGATAACACCGCATCTGAAAACGAACGATCTCGCTGCGACCATCCGCTTCTACACCGAGGTGCTCGGGTTCACGGTCGCGGCGAGCTGGCCTGAAGAACACCAGCCGACTGACTGTGTTCTCGATCACGGGGATGTCCATATCAGCTTCACCGTCGATCCGAACAAGTGGTACCCGGCGCCGTGTCTTGCGGGTCAGTTGTGGATCGAGGTGCAGGATGTGATGAGCCTGCATTCCAAAATCGGGGGCAAGGTGAAGGTTGAGTGGGGGCCGGAGGTGTACTTCTACGGCCGCCGCGAATTCGCTATCAAGGACTCCAACGGGTACCTCCTGGCGTTCAGCGAGCCAGTCTAGCCGCACCCTCCGCGTCCTCCGTGTCATCCGCGGTTTCGATTCGTTTTCTTCTCTGCGTGCTCCGCGTGCTCTGCGTTGATCGTCGTTCGTCAGCGATCGAGGATCGCCGCCAGCGTTCGCCCCAGTTCACCCGCCGGATCGGGGCCGGCTGACGGCGACCGCCATGCGATGAAGCCGTCGGGACGGATGAGCGACGCGCCTGACGAAGAGATGCCGTAAGCAGCGGCGATACTCGGACCGATCACGTAGGTCTCCAACGAAAGCCCCGAGAATTCCGGCCCGACTATCGCCGCCGCATCGAACCACGCCTGCCCTTCCTCCCCCGCCAGCAGCACGAAGGCGCCGCGAAACAAGTCCAGCGTCGACATCTGCTCGCCTTCATGTATCCAAACGTGTGGTGCACGCGAGCCGGGGCGTCCCTTCGACTCGCGCGGATGTTCGTGCGTCACGCCAGCAGGCACGTCGTCCCCCGACCTGGGTGCAATCGCCGACGATCGATAGAGGTAGCCGAGCTCGATGTCGAAGTCGTCGGCAGGCGGCTGAAAGTCTTGCTTGCCGAGAAACGGCGCGGTGCGCGTCACATATCGCGTGTACGCCTGTTCGACCGTGAACGCCGCTGCGGGACGGCGCTCGGCGTCATACGTGTCCAGCAGCCGCTGGCCGGCCGCGTCGTTCAACACGAGCGCGAGTTTCCACGCGAGATTGTGTCCGTCGTGGATGCCGGTGTTGCCTCCGTACCCGCCGTTGGGCGGCATCAGGTGCGCCGAGTCGCCCGCCAGAAATACACGACCTGAGCGGAAGCGGCGTGCGACGTCTGACGTGGCGCGCCATCGCGCGACGCCGGTGATTGTCACCGGCAAATCGTCGACGCCGGCTGCATGCCGCACGTGGGCGATGAGCGTCTCCTCCCGGACGTCGTTCGCTGGACTCGACGCTTCGGGTTTCGACGTGTCGCCGGCGGTGTTGACCACCAGAAACCCCGAGTTCTGATCCTTGTCGAGACGGAAGAATCCGCCGAGATGGGGGTTGCCGACGTAAATGACGCTGAAATTCGTGCCGGCGAGCAGCGGCGCGAGCGGGGCGTTGAAATAGATCGTGATCGAGTTCGAGAAGACGCCTCGGCCGTCGAACTCGATGCCTGCCAGCTCGCGGATCTTGCTGTGCGCGCCGTCGGTCCCGACCAGGAACTTCGAGCGAATCGTGCGCTCTTCACCTGTGTCGCAATTTCGAACCGTCGTCGTGACGCCGGCCGCATCCTGCGCGAACCCGATCACTTCATGACCGTTGAGGACGGACGCGCCCGTGCCCTCCGCGCGCCGCCGCAGAATCGGTTCGAGGCCGGGCTGCGTCACGAACAAGCGCCGGCACGGACTGAATGCGTCGACCCCTTCGTTCAGGCTCGGCACGAATCCTTTCAGCACTTTGCCGCAGAGCTTGTCCATCAAGACGATCGAGCCCTCGGGTTCGAACTCCTCGAGCGATCGCGTCCGGACGTCGCCCTCGATGCCGGCCGACCGGAACAGTTCGAGCGTGCGCATGTGGAAGAACGCGGCGCGCGGCAGCTGCGATCCGCGCTGGAGGCGTTCGATCGCGAGCGACCGGATGCCATGCTGCGCCAGGAACATCGCCGTCGAAAGACCCACGAGCCCGCCGCCGGCGAACAGAACGGGCACGTCGCTGTTGGTGTCTGTCATGCCGTCATTCTAGATATAACCGAGCTCGAGGGCCTTCAGCACGGCCCTGGTGCGATCGCGCACGCCCAGTTTCGACAGGATATTCGACGCGTGGTTCTTCACGGTGCCGACGGCTGTGCCCAGGGCGTCGGCGATTTCGCCGTTGCTGTAGCCGCCGGCCATCAATCGCAGGATCTCGACTTCCCGCTTCGTCAGCGGATCGGGCGGGCTCAGCGCGTCGAAGTCGCGGCGCACCTGCTCGAGACCACGCAGTGCGGTGTCGGTCACGGCAGGACGGATCAGCGATCCACCCGATGCGACGGTGCGAATCGCCTCAGTGAGCCGCTCGAGCGACACATCTTTCAGCAGGAATCCTCTCGCGCCCGCTTTCATGCCGTCGAGCAACGCTTCATCGTCGTCGAACGTCGTCAGAAGCACTGTCGGCGGCAGCTCGCCGCGCGCTCTGAGATCCCGAAGGACCTCGATGCCGTTCTTGTGCGGCATCCGGACATCGAGCAACACGACGTCGGGGTGCTCACGCCGGATCACGTCGACGGCTTCGTCGCCGTCTGCGGCCTCGCCCGCGATGACGATCTCGCCGCCGAGCGCCAGCAGCGCGCGAATGCCTTGTCGCACGAGCGTCTGATCGTCGACGAGCACGACGCGAATCATGACGCCTCGCGCGGAGTCGGCATGAATCCCTGCACCTCGAATCCGCTGCCCTCGCGCCCGCCGAATTCGATGCGTCCGGCATGTTCGGCGAAGCGCTCGCGCATCCCCGTCAAGCCGTTTCCACAGCGCACGGCGTCGACGCCGCGCCCATCGTCGCGCGCCAGCAGCTCGATGCCGCCCGCGGCGTCACGCATGCGAATCCACAGGTTGTTCGCGTTCGCATGCTTCGACGTATTCGTGATGATTTCCTGGACGCATCGGACCAGCGACTGCGCCTGCGCGGGGTGGCGGGCGGCGAGGTGATCCGGGATGTCGACGTGAATGCGGATCGAGTCGACGGACGACGCGAGCGTGCGTACGGTTTCGGCGAGATCGGGCCGTCCGCCGTCACGCATTTCGCTGACCACCGAGCGGACTTCGGCCAGGAGCAGACGCGTGATGGCGTGCGCCTGGCTGACGTGGCCGGCCGCAGGCACATCGGCCAGCCTCGACGCGACGTCGAGCTGCAGGCTCAGCGCCGTCAGGTGATGACCGATCGTGTCGTGGAGATCGCGCGCGATTCGCAACCGTTCGTCCGTACGACTGTGCTCCGCAAGCAGCGCGCGCGTCTGGTGCAGCTCCGCGTTCGCGCGCGCCAGACCAGCGCGTGCCGACGCTTCCCGCAGCATCAACAACGTCGTCAGACAGGCAAACATCTCGAATCCCGCGGACCCGACGCCAAACGTGACGACATCCGGAATCGACAGGCCTCGCGCGATCGCGAGCGACATCGCGAGTGTCTGCAGCGCAATCCAGAGCGACGCCGTTTTGAGTGACATCAGATGCGGAAGCTGGGCGGCAACGATCACCAGCAGGCCCACGCCGGTCAACAAGCCGACGCCGGTCGCATCCAGGTGCCGATTTGCCACGAATGTCAGCACGACGGCGGCCGCGCTCTGAACGCCCATCAACGCAACGGCCGCCCTCCGCGCCGAGTGGCGATAACCGAACGCGGTCAGCAGCGCCACGCCATAGACGACGTAGGCCGCACCCCATTCGACGGCGATCGATACCTGAGGCCGGGCCCGCGCAATGGCGGCAATGGCCGGCAGTCCGCAGATTGTCCACGTGCCGATTGCCGCGAGCCTCAGCCATCGAGAAGGTCGCACGGGTCAATTCTACGAGAGCCTTCGCGGCGCCAACCGTGCCGAAAGTCACGGCAGCTCATCGTGACCTGCGGCACATGCGCACTCGCCGCGGCCTCGGCAAACTCGACGCATGTGTCCGGAATGCATGGTGACCATGGCGCAGACAGTCGCGATGGCTGCGCCCGCCGCCCTGGGCGCGATGTGGGCGGCACGCCGACGAATGCGTGTTTTCAGGAGGACGCCAATGGAACGACCGAGAATTGCGTCGCGATCGGAATGGCTCGCGGCGCGGAAGGAACTGTTGACGCTCGAAAAGGCCGCGACGCGCGAACGTGACGCGCTTGCGGCTGCCCGACGAACACTGCCGATGGTGCCGCTCGAGACGACGTACGTCTTCGACGGACCAGAGGGATCGGTCCCGCTGCGTGATCTGTTCGGCGATCGCTCGCAGCTCATCGTCTATCACTTCATGTTCGATCCAGCGTGGGACGAAGGCTGCAAGAGCTGTTCGTTTCTCGCCGACAGCATCGCCGGCAGCGTCGTGCATCTGCCGGCGCGAGACACCGCGTTCGCGGCGATCTCACGAGCGCCAATCGCCAAGCTCGAGGCGTTCAAGCACCGTATGGGATGGACGTTTCCGTGGGTCTCGTCGCACGGCAACGGCTTCAACGCCGACTTCTCCGTCACCGTAGACGTCGACGCGGTCGAGGGCAGCGGCGAATACAACTACCAACCGGCGCGGACACAGTTCGAGGCCCGCAGGATCTGGTTTCCCAAAGGCGAACTGCCCGGTCTGAGCGTGTTTCTACGCGACGGAGACACGATCTTCCACACGTACTCGACCTATCAACGAGGACTCGACGTGTTCCTCAACACTTACAACCTGCTCGACGTCACGCCGCTCGGCCGCCAGGAAGAAGACGGCCGGATTATGGCGTGGATCAAACATCACGATCGCTACACCTCTCCTGGAGGACGCCAATGAGCACACAGACGTTGATTGACACGTACTACGCCGGCCTCGCGAAGCGTGCCGGGTGGGACGGCGTGCTGGCCGACGACTTCGCCTTCACCGGCGGCAACGCGGGCAGCGGCTCGCAGGGCAAGGCGTCGTATGCCGAAGTGCTGCGCCAATTCGGGCGGATGTTCGACACCGTCTCCGTCAAGCGCTCGATCGTCGACGGCGACGACGCCTGCGTCATCGCGACGTACGGCGCCATTTCTCCCTCCGGCAGCCGCCGGATCTTCGACGTCGCCGAAGTGTGGAAGGCGCGCGACGGCCAACTGGCGTCGTTGACGATCTACTTCGACACGGCCGGGTGGAAAGCGTTCCTCTCGTCGTAATCGACTTGCCGCCCGCGCGCTTTTGGGCAAAGATGTCGGCGCCTTCAACCCGTTGAGAGGATGCATATGATCCGACACCAGGTGTTCGCCGCCATCGTCCTTGTGAGTGCTGCTGAAACCGCGATGGCGCAGGCGCCACCGCCTGCGCCGCTTCAGACGCCGAATCCAACGTACGCGTCGATTGAAATGACCATCGACGTCAACCGGCCAGCCGCCGAAGTCTGGAAGCGCGTCGGGAAATACTGCGACATCAGCGAGTGGTTCCAGATGCCGGCGCCGTGCACGATCACGTCGGGCAAAGACGGCGAGTTCGGCGCGGTGCGCTCAGTGGCCAACGAAATCCTCGTCGGCAGGACCGAGCTGTCCTACACGTATACGCAGCCGGTCCGCGAAGGTGTTCGCTACAACATGTACCACGGCACACTCGAGGCCCGTCCCGTCACGGCGACGACGTCGAAGATCGTTTACACGCTGTTCTTCGACAACTCGAACCTCGCGGACGATGCGGCGAAGCAGGCGGACAAGGATCGCCGCCGTACGCAATTCATGCGCGGGATGCAGAACATGAAGACGCTTGCGGAAGGCGGCACCCTGCCGCCGCCACCGGCGCGCGGAGGACGCTAGAAGTGAGCGAGGGGCGGCCCTGGGAAGGGGCCGCCCCTCGCTCTCCTTACCCTACCTGCCCTACCCGCCCTACCTGCCCTACCTGCCCCACCTGCCCCACCTGCCCTACTTGCCGGCCAGATGCTGTGACGACTTCTCGTTCTCGAGACACACCTCGTCGACGAGTTCGGTATCGACGACGATCGCTTGATGCAGCGTGACGGTCCACGGCTTCGTGTACGCCTTCACGTCGTCGACCGTGATCTCGATGTCGAGGTGACCGTAGTCCGGGCGACGGAGTTTCTCCGTCACCTTCGCGGCGCTGGTGAGTGGACTGCCATTCACGTCGAGCCAGAGATCGTCACGAAACCCGATCGACTGCACGACGAGCGTATCTCCGTCCCACTTCCCGACTGAGTAGCCGGTCCACGACGGCTGCGGGTCTACCGGCAGCGCCCGTCCGTCGGTGAACACCTGCCGGTACATGGCGTTCAGCTCGTTCAGCATCACGATCAGTCCCGGCGTCTGGATCATCTTGACGATGTGCGGCAGCGCGTACCAGCGAATCGAGGTGTCTGGCAGACAGCGCACATGCGGATCGTCTTTCGCGTCGTCGGCCGTCCGCTGCTTCACCATCTTCGCGACCTCGGGCCGGTACGGCAAGCCACCGGGCACGTTGATGCCCATGTTGATGGCCTCTTTCCCGATTGGCAGCTCAATTCCGCACTCGAGAAAATCCTTGTTGCACGGAATCGGGTCGTCCGTCAGCCACATGCCTGAGAAATCCGGTTTGCCCTCGCGCGTCCGCGGCGTTGGTGCCTTGAGATTCGGCTTGCCGTTCGCAAGCCGTGGAATGCCGTCCGAACGAATGCGAATCCACTGCGCCCCAAGCGGCGCGTGCATCAGAAGTGTGCCGAGAGTGGCGAGTCCGATTGACAGATACCAACGCTTCCCCATGGATCACCTTTGATCGGAGACGACCACGCCGCCCTTGATGACGAGTTTCGCGTTCAGGAAATTCCAGTAGCCTTCGAGCGGATTCCCAGCGAGCAGGACGATGTCGGCGAGTTTGCCGGCTTCGAGCGTGCCGAGATCGCTCGACATCTCGACGTACGACGCGGTGTTCGGCCCCATCAGCTTCACCACGTCCTGCATCGAGAACATCAGGTTGAGCGACTTGAGTTCGTGCTCGAGCCCGGCTTTCGGCGCGTAGTTGGTGTCGGTGCCGTAGCCATATATGATGCCCGCGTCCCACGACGTGCGCGCGTTGACGGCCTTGTAGCCGGCCTCCTGTCCGCGTCCGTCGCCGTCGAGAATCGACTCCGGCCAGGGCTTGCCGTCGCGGAAGCGGGGCGTGTTGTCGTTGGCGAACACGCCGAACACGGGCACGCCGAATCCGATCGTCGACAGCTGCTTCACTCCGGCAGCCGCCACACGTTTCGCGTCGTCGATGCTAAGCCAACCAAAGTGCGGTGTGTGCACGAGCTTCGGCACACCGGCATCGACGGCGGCCATCATCGCCTGCGGGCTGACCGCGTGAATCTGCACCCAGACGTTCACCTTCTTCGCTTCGTCGACCGCGGCACGAAGGTTCTCCATCTCCTTCGCGCTCGGGCCGGGCTTGGGTGTCAACGCCTGCTCGCCGATGAATTTGACGCCGAGCGCCGCGAGACGTCGGACTTCGGCACGAATCGCGTCGGGCGTGCCGTTGGCGAGGTCGAGGCGTCCGGATGGAATGATGCGCGGCCCCTTGATGACGCCCTTGTCGATGTGATCGCGCAGCGTGATGTTGCCTTCGGCCGGACCGCCACCCGAAAGAATGGTGGTGTATCCGGCGTCGAGCAGCGCCTGCATCTGCTCTTTTTCGTTCGGACCGGTGTTGACGTGGCGATGCGCGTCGATGAACCCGGGCATCGCCGTGAGGCCGCGTCCGTCGATCGTCGAACCGGCGGACGATGGAGGCGCGCCGGCAGAGACCGACGCAATCCGCCCGCCACGCACGACGATCGACCCGCTCTCGATCACCGTGCCGTTTGCGACGATGATCCGCGCGTTGCTGATGACGAGGTCTTGAGCGGAGATGCTCGCGACCGTCGTCAGACAGCACAACGCGACGTACAGGGCTTTCACTTCTTTGCGGGAGCCGCCGCGGGAGCGGGTGGAACCAGACCGGCGCGAACAGGGTTCCTGATCGCTTTGATCGTCTTCAGGTACGCGTAGATCGCCTTCAGATCGTCGTCCTTCATGTTGACGTACACATCCACCGGCATCGGCGGCAGGATGGCGATGCCTTCCGGCTTCTTGCCGGTGCGCATCGTCTGGATGAATTTCGCCTCGTTGTAGCGCATGCCAAGGCCCGTGGCCGGATCGGGTGTCAGGTTCGACGCGACGGTCTGGCCCCAGCCGCCGGTCCACGCGGTCAGATCCTCAGACGCATGCACTTCACCAGGGGACGCCGATGGCACCTTCGTCGTCTGCGGCCTGCCCGAGAGGATCAAGTCGGGAACCGGCTTCATCGTGCCCGGAACCTTCGGCGAATGGCAGTCGTGGCAGCCGGTGATGCCGACAAGATACTTGCCGCGCTCGACCTGGCTGTCCTGCGCGTGAAGCGCTGGTGCAGCAGCGAGCGACAGCGCCAACACAGACGCTAGACAGATCGTGACCCTCATTGAACGCCTCCAGTTGTAGTGGCCTTGTCTGCCGACCTCGAGGCCGACAGGATGTTGCTCATCGCATGGTTGCCCTCGTGGCACGCGTACTCGAAGATGCCGTACGACATTTCGCGCCGCAGCGGGAATGACGCCTTCCACGGCTTGGTCCACGTCCGCGGATCGGTGACGGCCACTTCGTACTGCAGCGTGTCGGGACCGGTCCGCGTGTATCGCTCGACGATTTTCGCATCGTCGCTCATCATGAGCAGGTTGCCGTTGCCCTGTGCGCCCGTCCGTCCGTTCAGGTTCGTCGTCTCGATGACGAGCGTGCTGCCTTCCCAGTGGCCGCGCGGATCGCCCATGTACGTGCGGATCTTCGGCGACACATGCGACCGCCCGTCGAGCGGCACGACGCGAACTTCGTGAATCATCTCGTAGCGGATGACGACGTATCCGGGGAACTGGAAGATCTGATTGCCGTTGTTGTAGATGACCGGGAAGATCGAGCCGAGCGGTCCGCGTGAAATGCAGCGATCGTACGGACCGAGTTCGGTGGGATCCGAGAACCCGTCGAACTGCACGTATGTGTTCTTCAACGTCGCGGCGCGACGCTGCGCCTCGGGCGTCGTCTCCGGCAAGCGGCCGTTCGTCGGCTCGACGATGAGCGAGGCCTGATGCGACGCTTTGCCCCATTCGAGCCAGTGGGACGGCGGTCCCGTGCCGTCGCCCTGACGCGCAGCGGTCGACACCGTTTCTTCGGAGTCCGCAGCGATGCGCGTCTGCTGCTGCTTCAGTCGTGCGTCGAACTCTTCCTGCGTGACTTCGTTGCGCTCACCGAGATTCGCGGGCCGCTCGAACGGGACGCCGACCATGTCGGTGCTCGGCCAGATGCCTTGCAGATCCGGGTCGCCCCACGCGGTTTTCGGCGGCGAGTACGGTGCCTTCGACGGCTGCTGTGCAGCGACGACCACGCCGACGGCCGACGCGAGCACGAGCGCGATGAGTACCTTCTTCATCACTACGACTCCTTCGCAACGCAACTTCCTGATGTAGTGCAGACCTTTAGGTCTGCATCGGCAGGCCTGAAGGCCTGCACTACATCAGACACTTCGGTTACTCGACAGGCTTGCCGCTCGCGGCTTCCTTCTCCGCCGCGCGCGCAGCCCTGAGAATCCCCTGAATCCCTTCGTTGCCTTCGTGGCACGCGTACTCGAACACCGGCTGCTTCTCGTCGCGCGTCAGCTGCATGCCGAACGTCCACGGACGAACCCACGTGTTGGGATCGTCGAATGTGATCGACCATTCGATGAGGCCCGGCTTCACGAGCTTGAATCGTTCTGTCGTCTTCAGCTTGTCCGAGGCGCCGCCGTACGCGGACTTCTCGAGGTAGTTCGTCGTCTCGACGACGAGCGTGTCGCCTTCGAAGTGTCCGCGCGGGTCGCCCATGTAGGTGTGGAGTTTGCTCGACACGTGCGGGCGATTGTCGAGCGGAATGAGACGCGTCTCGTGAACCATTTCATACGTGATCGCCACCCAACCCTGCCCCTGCACGATGCGGTAGGAGTTGCCGTAGATGGCCGGCATCATCGAACCGGGAACGCCCCGCGTGATGCAGCGCACGTAGAGTGTCAGATCCTCCGGGCCATCGAACGGTCCGTTGTAGTACCCGTCGCCGCCGCGACGCGCCGCCCGAACGGCCGCCGCGCGCGCGACTGCCGCGGGCGTTTGCGCCGGCATCTGCCCGTCAGGCGGATCGGAAATCATCCACGCGCGGCTGTTCTTCGCGTTGTAGTTCTCATACCAGTGCGACGGCCCCGCGCCGGTGTCGTTGTCGACCGTGCCGCCGATGGTCTTCGCCGTCCGCTCCGTCTGCTCGTGACGGCGGTCGAGCAGTTTCGTGAGTTCCGCGGGCGTGACCTCCTCGAGCCGCTTGCCAGCGAGCTCGGCCGGACGCTGCATGGGGATGCCGCTCTCGTTGCTGTTGGTATAGGTACCGCTGAGGTCGACGTCGCCCCAGGGGGTCTTCGGCAGACTGGTCCTCGCGGCCTGGGCCGAGAGGGACGACGAGCACAACACGACGAGGGGTGCCGCGAGCGCAACCGACGCGGCGAGACTGGACAACCTGCGCATGGGGAGTACTCCTTCGGGCGCGATTTTTCCACGCCGCGCGTGTAGCGTCAATAAACGCGTGGATCGGTAATAATCTCGGACCAACATTTTGTACGTCGGGCCTTCCAGGCCCGCCGTCGGTGAGTAGGGCGACCCTTTCCAGGGTCGCCGGAGGAAAAGGGCTGAAATGACCAAATCGATGTACGCAGTGGTGGCTGCCGTAGCCGTCTGCTCCGTGTCACTGGCAGCGCAGTGGCCGAAAATTCCGGATTCGACCGTACCCCGCACTGCCGACGGGAAAATCAACTACGACGCGCCCACGCCCCGGACGGCTGATGGCAAGCCCGACTTGTCGGGGATCTGGATGCCGGCGCAGAGCGGTCCGCCCCGAGGCAACCGCGGAGGCGGACGGGCTGGAGACGCGGGCCGTGCGGGGCGCGGACGCGAGGCGGCGCCCGGCGCGCCGGCCGCGCCGGCCCCCCCTGCCGCGCAGAACGGTGGCGGTCCTCAGCCGGGCGGCGGCGCCGCAGGCGAAGGCCAGGGCGGCGCATTCGCGCCCGTCCGTGGCGGCGTCTCGCTCGAGCCCACCACGACGCGGTTCCCGTACGATCCGAAGGGCCCGCCGGTGGCGACGTTCTTCGAAGCGGGCGGCAACATGGAAGGCGGCCTGCCCTCCACGCAGTGGGCGAAGGATCTGAAGAAGGCGCGGATGGACCTGAAAGACAAGGACAATCCCGACGCTAACTGCATGCCGATGGGCTTCCTGCAATTCCATCAGCAGCCGCAGCCTCGGAAGATCATGAACATCTCGAACCCGAAGAGCCTGCTCGTCGAGTGGGAAGCCAACTACGGCCTCTGGCACATCTACATGGACGGCCGGAAGCTCCCGCCGCAGGGCGAACCGCAGCCCTACTGGTACGGCTATTCGGTCGGCCACTGGGAAGGCGATGATCTTGTCGTCGAAACGAACAACCTGCGCGGCGCCGAAGACAGCCCGAACGACGGCTGGCTCGACGTGAACGGCAGTCCGTACAGCCAACAGGCGAAGTTCACGCATCGCATCCGGCGGCTGACGTTCGGCCATCTGCAGATGGACATCACAGTCGAAGATCCGAAGGCCTACACGAAGCCGTTCACGGTTCGTATCGATCAGCGCATCTCACCGGATCAAGAGATGATCGAGTTTGTCTGCAACGAGAACCAGCAGTTCCGCCGCCGCATTAAGGTCGAAGGCGACGACAAGTAGTTCTTCTGTGAAAACATGGATGACGACGAGCCGGTCGTGGCTCGTCGTCATCGCCGTCGCTTTTGTCCTTCGCCTCCCCGCATTCAACGATCGCTTCTATTCGAACGACGAAGCCACCTACTCCGCGATCGCCGCGAAGCTCGTGGCAGGCGGCACGATGTACGTCGATGCCGTCGACCACAAACCGCCTGGCATCGCGTGGCTCTACGCCGGGGTCTTCCGCGCCGGCGGCCTCTATCAGCTGCGATGGATCCGCGTGCTGCTGGCCGCGACCGTCGCACTCACGGGCATCGCCGTCGGCGAACTCGCCGCCGGCCTGACCGCCGTTCCGCTTGCGCGCGTCGCGGGCCTGCTCTACGTCGTCTTGTCGGTGACAGGGTTCGCACCGAATACCCAAGCCGCGAACACGGAGCTGTTTTCGAATCTGCCCATGACGCTCGCGGCGTTGGCCATGGCGAAGCAGTCGCGTGCGCGCGAACCGGCGAACAGCTGTGCATGGGCCCTCCTCGCCGGAGTCGCGACGGCCGCCGGGACGCTCTTCCGATATCAAGTCGCCATCGCCGGTGTTGCCTGGCTGCTCTCGCTCTTCCTGCCTCGACGCGCCCGGCATCCCATCGCTGCCTCCGCAGCGCTGGCCGTCGGATTCGGCGCCGCGGCCGCCACGCTCGTCGCCGGCTTCTGGGTCAGCGGCCATCTCGACGACTTCGTGTTTTGGGGATGGCGGTACAACTTTCAGTACATCGCCGCGGTGCCCGTGCGGCAGGAGATGATGCGATTTGCGATCGGCACTGCGCCGATCGTGGCGGGCTGGCTGCCTGCGCTTCTTCTTCTCGTCTGGGCGCGCCAGACAACCGCGACGCTGGCGTGGCTGTGGTTCGCGACGATGTGCGTCGCCGTCAGCATTGGCGGACGCTTCTTCGGCAACTACTTTCTGATGGTCGCTCCGCCGCTCGCCGTGCTCGGAGGCATGGGCGTGACCACTCTCTATTCATCCGTGCGGCGGCGTTGGCTCGTCTCGCTGACGACGGCGGCCGCCGCGTTTGCCCTCGCCAGCGTGCTCGCCGTCCTCGTGTGGGATCGCCTCGATCGGCAACCCGCGCGCCTCGACGCCGTGTATCGCGATGCAGCTGAATGGATCGCCGCGCATTCCGCACCTGAGGATCGGATCCTCGTGTGGGGAGATTCCGCACAGCTGTACGTGTACTCGCGCCGGCTGATGGCCACACGGTTCGCGTTTACGAACTACCACACCGGCATTATGTGGGGCACCACCGTGATTCCCGGATCGGCTCATCCCCCAGTGCCGTCGCTCGTGGTGCCTCGCGCGTGGTCCGAACTTCTGGACGACATGGCGCACACACCGCCCGCGTTGATTGTCGACGCGGCTGCAGGTGGACTGCACGATTTCGAAGGACAACAGCTCGAAAAGTTTCCGCAGCTCTTGGACATCATTCGCGCTCACTATCATTACGAAACCACGCGCGCCGGCATCCGCATCTATCGGCGCGATCGTCCATAAGAATTTCGCAGCGGTTCGCAAGTTGCATCAACGCGACGGACTTCACCAATTGGTGTCCTGCGATGATGTCACTTCGAACAATTTCTTTATGTCTGGTTGTCACGTGCGGCGTCGCCGCATGTAGTCACGACACCGGAATCACTCCGTCGTCGACGACGACGCCGAGCACGACGTCCACGACGACGTACGGATTGACGGGGCTCGTTGTACAGGCCGGCACCACGAACGGGATCGGATCTGCAGCCGTCGCACTCGTCGACTCGTCTGGGAACGTGTTGACCACCACGACGGACGACAAGGGCGCGTTCGCCTTTGGCGCGACGTTGACCGCCGGCACATACGTGCTGCAGGCCGCGGCACCCGGCTACATCGCGACCACGTCGTCGATCGCGATTCCCGTGACGGCGTTCACAGTGCAGCTGCTACTGACAGGAACGACTTCAGTCACAACCGTCAGCGTCGTCATCACAGGACCGGCGACGCTGACGGTCGGGAGCACGAGTCAGTTGACGGCGAACGTCCTGTACACGGACGGCACGCAGAAAGACGTCACCAACGTCGCGAAATGGGCGTCGACGGCGCCGTCGGTTGCGACCGTTTCCGTGGGCGGAGTTTTGACCGCGTACACCGCCGGCACCACGGCGATAACCGCGGCGTTCCAGGACGTGTCCGGTTCGTTCGTCACGACGATCTCACCGTAACGATCCCGGCCAGGCGGTCGAACCGTTCGGCCCACGCACGCTTGACCGCGTCGGCCGCGGCGCGCGTCGTGAGCTTCTCGTGCTGGATCGCGGCGATGCTCCTCGCCGGGCCCTTCGCCACGAAGCCGACGACGACCGAGGTCCCGTCGGGCCAGGCCAGCCGCATGCGTTTCGGCGCCGTCGCCGATCGCACCGCGACCTCCTCGTCGAGCCAGCGTTTGCGGGTCGAGGCGCTGGCGAACGCGTCATACACGCGCGCGATGTCCGCGTCGAACGTCCGGCTCTTCGTCGCTTGGTACGCGCCGTCACGTTGTTGACCCTTCGCGCGCAGACCGCGAATCCGCTCGTAGCCGACGGTGACCATCTGCGTCCACCAGCTCGGCGTACCGAAAAACGCGACGAGCTTCGCGATCTCGCGATGCGATTTCGTCGCGGCGCCGGCGCGATCGAGCGTGCGTACCCAGCGTTCCCAGTTGCATCCCGTCGCCTCGCGGAGCGAGGCGTCGCTCATGCCCGCGACTTCGGCGTAGCCGGTATTCGTTGCCGTCTTCTTCTTTTTGAGGAGTTGTGCGCGAGCCGCGGTATACGACTCGCCGGTCTTCTTCATGCGCGCTCGAACGAGGCGCTTCAGATCTTTTCCAGTCGGCATAACGATCTCCTTCGTTCCCTTCGCAGGCGAAGCCCCCCAGCAGCTTCGTCCGCGAGGACGAAGTCGACGTCATGTTCGATTCCGCTCCGGGAGTATGCCCCCCTTTGCCTCGGCGAAGGCCTCTGCTTGGGGCGAGGCCAACGAGGTTGGGCGTGGATGGTCGCCGGCCGTAGACTAGCACACCATGAATCTGGTGATTCGGCGATGTGGTGATCTCGTGATTGGCGGTTTGTTGGTGAATTTCGTCGTTGGCGGAGGCTCCGTCGCCAAGGCCCAGACGACCGACGAGCTCAATAACGACGGGAAGAACCCGAACAACGTCGTTACACAGAGCATGGGGTTCGACCGGAAGAGTTACAGCCCGCTCAAACAGATCGACAAATCCACGGTCAAACGTCTGGTGCCGGTGTGGAACACGGCACTGAGCAACGAGCAGGGCGAGCTGGCGGCACCAACGGTCTATGACGGCGTCATGTACGTGATCAACGGGAAGTGGACGTTCGCCATCGACGTCGAAACGGGCCGTCAACTCTGGCGTACCCCCGTGAGGCTGGAGCCGGGCGTCACGCGCGAGGCGATCACGCGCGGCGCCGCAACCATCTACGGCGGCAAAGTATTCCGCGTCACTGTCGACAACCACGTCGTCGCGCTCGACATGAAGACCGGCAAGGAAGTGTGGAACCAGAAATTCGCGGATGCGAAAGAAGGCTACTACGCCACGAGCGCGCCGATTGTCGCCAACGGCGTCCTCATCTCGGGAATGGCCGGCGGCGAGTCGACGACGCGCGGTTTCCTGATCGGTTGGGATCCCGAGACAGGGAAAAAGCTGTGGACGCGGTACACGATTCCGGCGCCAGGCGAGCCGGGTTCCGAAACGTGGCCGAAGAATTCCGACGCGTGGAAGTACGGCGGCGGGCCGACGTGGCGATCGGGCTCGTACGACCCGCAGCTCGATCTCGTGTACTGGGGCGTTGGCAACGCCGAGCCATACGATCCGCGTCCGCGCGAAGCGCTCGACAGCCTTTACACGTCGAGCGTGCTCGCCATTCGTCCGAAGACCGGCGAGATTCACTGCCATTTCCAATACACGCCGAACGACGTCTATGACGTCGACGGCAATGACGAGCAGGTGCTGGCCGACATCGAGGTCGGCAGCCAGATGCGGAAGGTAATGATCCAGGCGAACAAGAACGGCTTCATGTACGTCGTCGATCGCACCAACTGCAAGCTGATCGCAGCCAACCCGTACGTGAAAGTGAACTGGGCGTCGAAGATCGACATGGCCACCGGCCGGCCCGTGCTGACGGACGTTTATCAGAGATTTCTCGCGGGCGAAGAAGTGGAAATCTGGCCGTCGCGCGGCACCAACGCCGTGCCGATTGCGTTCGACCCGAAGACTGGCTTGATTTACGCGACCACGTGGAACGTGCCGCGGGTTCAGAAGCTCGTGATGAATCCAGGACCGCAGGTGCTCGGCGGCACGACCACCAACGTCACGGCGCGTCTGCCGGAGCTCCAGGCGGGCGAACCGCGTGGGTTCATCGCGGCCATCGAGCCGCTCACGGGAAAACGCAAGTGGGAAGTGCCGCTGATCGATCTTCCGAGCTCCGCTGGCGTGCTCGCGACGGGCGGCGGGGTCGTGTTCACCGGAAAACTATCGGGAGAATTCGTCGCGCTCGACGAGACCACTGGCAAAGTGCTCTGGCAGTTCAAGACCGGATCGAGCATCAACGCCACCGCGATTACCTACCTGCACAACGGCAAGCAGTACGTCACGGTGGCGTCAGGTCTCGGCGGCGGTCTCGCGACGCGTTACGCCGCCGAGAAAGTGCCCACGGGCGGATCGATCTGGACGTTCGCAGTCCGATAACTACATCGTCACGTCGCGCGGCATGGGCTTGTCCGCATTCTGGATGTCGCCCTTCGTCTCGCCGGTCGACGAGACGTCTTCCGCGCCGGTCTGCTCGAGAATCCGCTTGGCGCGCGCCGCCCAGTCGGAGTTATCTGAATGGACCGACAACAGGATGCCGCCCTTCTTGACGCGGCCCTCGTAGCGCTTCGCTTCGTATTCCGGAATCCCCATGCCAATCAACGCGCCGGTGATCCCGCCGACGACGCCGCCTGCGCCCGCGCCAGCAAGCGCCGCCATAATCGGCCCGGCGGCGATGAACGGCCCGAGGCCAGGAATCGCCAGCGCGCCGATGCCGGCGAGCCAGCCGAGCGCGCCGCCGACGATGAAGCCGGTCGTTCCGCCGGTGGCCGCGCCTTCCGGAGCCTTCGTGCCCTTCTCGTGCGCGAAGTCTTTCGTACCGACGTTCTCGGGGAACAGCACGGAGATGTCGGTGTTGCGGAAGCCGCTCGCGCGCAGCGACTCGACGGCGCCGTCAACCGCGCCATACGTCGGATAAATTCCGAAGACTGCGATATTTTTGGCCATATCCCTCTCCTTCTATTTTTTCGGCGGTGCGATGGTCAGTTCGTTGGCTACACGTCCCTGCCCTGCCACTTCGACGGCCTTGGCTTCGACCGTTTTGCGCTCCTCTTCGCTGCGCACGGGCCCCTTGAGCGTCACCGCGCCGTTGGCCGTAATGACTTTCACGTTGTGCGCGTACGTCGACAGACTCTTGTCGGCGACGAGCGCGCGGCGGATATCGCGTGTGATGGCGAGGTCGTGCTTGCCGTTCTTCTGCTTGTCGGCGCTCAGTTGATCGGTCTTGTTGGCCTTCGTGTTGTCCGGCGCCGTCTGCGACGTGTTCGTCGCCGGCTGTTGTGCGAACACCGGTGCCGAAACGGCGAGACTCAGCCACACCCCTGCACTGGCAATTCGCGGACGTATCCGATGCATGACCCCTCCTTGAACCTCAAGGAAGAAACTGCAATCGCTGCGCCACAGATGAAGCGCCCCGTGTACACTGTCGCGCGCGAGGAGAGTGCTCATGCATGCCAGCTACAGACGAGTTGCGGCCGCAAGTGTGGCAACGGCCGGAATACTGCTGACCGCGGCGTCCACCGCGCGCGGACAGGCGTTTGCCAATCTCAAGAATTCGCTTGTCAACTACTCGGTGGCCGACGCCGAACCGAAGACCACGTGCGACGCGCTCGCCACGTCGTTCAAAGACAAAGACGTCGTCTCGTTGAAGACGCGGACGGTGCCGGCCGCGGAGAACGCGCCCGAACACTGTCGCGTCAGCGGTGTGCTGTCGCCAGAGATTGGGTTCGAAGTGAATCTGCCGGCGAAATGGAATCACCGGATGTACATGATCGGCAACGGCGGACTCGCGGGCGAACAGCCTGACGATCCCGGCCGCGCGTCGCAACGCGCAACGGCGCTCGCGAATGCGTTCGTGATGGTCAGCACCGACACGGGACACAACGCGACCAAAGAGCCGGCCGGTGTGTTCGCGCAGCGCAATCCTCCGACGGCGATCGACTACGCCTATCGCGCGGTGCACCTCACCGCCACGACCGCCAAGAAGATTGCGGACGTGTACTACGGCAAAAGAGTGGAGCGCGCCTACTGGAACTCGTGTTCAAACGGCGGCCGCCAGGGCCTGATCGAGGCGCAACGCTATCCGGACGATTTCGACGGCATCGTCGCCAACGCGCCGTGGGTCGATCAGACAGGATTCACGATAGGCGCCATCTGGAATCAGCGTGCGCTGACGGAGACGCCCATTTCGGCCGACACGCTGAAGCTCGTCGCCGAGCGCGCGATGGCCAAGTGCGACAAGATCGATGGCCTCGCCGACGGCCTGATCGACGACCCGCGCAAGTGCGATTTCGACCCGGCGCGCGACGTACCCGGGTTGAAACCCGCCGAAGCTGCCGCACTCAAGAAGGTGTACGGCGGCGTCGCCAGCAACGGGAAGCCGTTCTTCCCTGGCTTCATGATCGGCAGCGAGAACAACGGCGGCTGGTCGAATCTCATCGTGCCCGGCCCGCGCGGCGGCGACCCGGCCGACTTCAACCTCGCGCAGGGCCTGATGAAGTACCTCGTGTTCAATCCGCCAAAGCCCGACTGGGACTTCCGGACGTTCGACTTCGATCGCGACGCGACGGTCGTCGATCGATGGGGACAGCTCGCGAACGCGAAAAACCCGGATCTGTCCGCGTTCCGCAAGCGCGGGGGCAAGCTCGTGATGACCTACGGCTGGGCGGACGCGATTCTCCAGCCGTTGATGGGCGTGAACTATTACGAGGCGGCAGTCGCGAAGAACGGAGCAAAGACCACGGACTTCTTCCGGCTGTTCATGGTCCCCGGCATGGCGCACTGCGGAGGCGGCGTGGGTCCAGATCAGAACGATGCCGTGTCCGCGGTCGTCGACTGGGTCGAGAAAGGCAAGGCGCCGGAGGCGATCGTCGCGAAGAAGATTGTCAACGGACAGGTGGCACGCAGCCGTCCGCTCTGTCCGTATCCGCAGGTCGCGCGCTACAAGGGCAACGGCAGCATCGACGACGCCGCGAATTTCAGCTGCGTCATGCCATAACGACGTACAACGCAGAGTCGCAGAGAACGCAGAGCGCCTTTGCGACAAAAGCTCTGCGACTTCTGCGGCTCTGCGTCGATCGTCGTCTATCGGAGTTAGTCGCTATCTCGTCTCGATAAGAAAATCGGCGAACCGCCGGCGCACTTCCTCGAAGGCCGTGCTGACGTCGAGCATCGCCGACCAGCCGGTTTCGATGTAGCCGGGCTGGGTCACTTCGACCACGGCGCGCGTCTGCGGATCGACGCCGTGGAACACTCCCTGCCCGCTCACCACCATCCGCGCGTCGTCGACGCGGGCCGGGAACGTTCGCAACACGACGCCGCGGAAGTTGACCTCGATCACCTGATTCCGCGTGACGTCGTTCGCGGCCACGGAGTTCGTCTCGATCGCCTCGAATGGCAGCGCCGCGCTGTCCATGCTCCAGACGACGTTTCCGGTCGACAGATCGATGGCGTGCATCATCGAGCCGTCGGCGAAGTACACGCGTGCAATGTCAGGCGCGTCGATGAGCACCCGCCACGGCTTGGTGGCTCTCGCATCGGCGGGACGCACCACTTCCTTCGCGACCTCACCGCGCACCAGCCGCGTGAGGTAGAAGCGCGCCTGCAGCCGCCCGCCTGCGTCCGCGGCGAGATGCGTGCGCAGGGCGATCAATTCTCCCGACTTGAGCTCGACCACGGGGCCGGGCGCGACGTCCTCGACCGACTTCAGCCGATCGAGGGAATCGACGCCTTCCACGTCCGCGCGCCACAGCGTGCGAACCGGCGTCAGACCCGACCGCGTAATCCGCACGACCTGCAGTTCGCGCGAGATTTTGAACCGGCCGCGGCCGAACACGGGCCGTCCCTTCTGACACACACGATTCCAGATGTCATGCGTGATGAGCAGCTCGGCGTACACGCCACCGTTCGTGCCCTCGCCAAGAGACCCGACCTCCGAGGGACGGCGCACGAGCGTGGCCTTCGGCACGCACGCCCCTGTCGTTTGCCATGTCGACGGCGGCAGCGTGAAGTGGCCGGTCTCGAGCCCCGTCCGCCCGTCGATCGCGACCACCTGACTGTTCTCGTCGCGCACGTTCAAGCGCGGATGCGTCTGGATCGTCAGGAAGATCGTCCCGTCGTCGGACTCCGCGAAGTCGTCGATGTCACCGCGCGCTCTGTATCGCCACGCCGCAACTTTGCTGCGCGGACGGTCGACGCGAGCGAGGGTACGCGACGGCTGATCGAGCATGCCGAGGCGCACGAGCAGGCCGCCGAACCGATCGCCCGCCCACGGCGTCCCCCTGACCGTCGCCTGCCAGACGAGCGTGCCATCCGCCCTCAGCGAGCGAACGATGGCAAAGCGCTTCATGGGATCGGCGTCGACCGCGAAGAGATCGGGGCCTTCGTCGTCCACGCGCGTGGCTTCAAGGAGCGGACGCGACGCCATTCCGGCGACGGGGCCGACGCTCCAACGCGTCGTGCCGAGACGCAGCTCCGGCTCGTCAGCCACTGTGAGCGCAGCCGTCGTCGTTCGTCCGTTGATCCGCGCGGTAATGAGCGCACGCCCGGGTGACGCCGCTGCGATGTCGGCCGATGCGCCTCGAGCCGCAATCGTCGCGACAGCCGGGTTGCTGATCGTCCACTCCACCAGAGCCGGCGTCTTTCCCGATCGCGTGGCGACGACAATTTGGCGATGCTCGCGCAAGGCCATCGTCAAAGACGAGGGATAGAGGGTGGGCTCTTCTGACGGTTTGCTTTGAGCGACTGCGGCTATCGTGCCCGCGATACTCGCGAGCACGATGAGACCGGCACGGCGAACGCGAAACAACTTACGGGTTGACGGAGGGAGCTTGGGTGTCGAAGGACGAACCCGCGAACACCTGCCGTCCATCGGAAAGCTTTACTGTCCGTGCATTGGCAGTAGACGGTTCGTCCTTCGATCGGAACCCTTCCACGGTGATGACGGTGCCCGGCTTCAGCGAGTTTCGATTCCAGCCGCGCCGCATCAGCGTCGTCGGCGGGCCGAGTTCGAAGTCCCATTCCTTCTTGACGCCGTTCTCGTCCGGGCCATCGACTACAACGCGTGCGTGCGGATTCGTCCATTCGAGGCGGACGACTTCGCCCGTCACCTTGATGCTTTTCGTCGAGTCGTACTCCGCGGCAAACGAATGATGCGCGCCGACTGGAACGGCGGTCGCGGCGGCAAGAAGCGCCACGCCAGCAGCGGCAATGAAGCTGGATTTCATAGGCGCATCATACCTTGACAACACTCGCTTCGCAGCCATAATCACCGGATGAAATTGGTGGTAAAAGTTCTTGGCGCCGCAGCGCTTTGCACGGCGCTCTCGGCGACGATCTTCGCGCAGTGGCCGGAGTACCGCGTCCAGCCGACGCCGACGCTACCCGACGGCAAACCCAACCTCAAGGCGCCGACACCGCGCATGGCGGACGGCAAACCAGATTTCTCCGGCACGTGGCGCGGCACGTACCCGACGCCGCCGGGCCGTCGCGGCGGCGCGCCGCTGCCGCCGCCAGAACCGGGCGCGCCGCCACCTGCGAACTTCCGCGATGTGCAGGCCGCGTTTCCCGGTGGATTGGCGCTGACGCCGTACGCGAAGGATCTGTTGGCAAAGCACGTCGCGCGCAACAGCAAGGACAATCCGGAGGCGTCGTGCTTGCCGATGGGCAACATGCAGTTCTGGACGCAGGGTTTCCCCAGAAAATTCGTCCACACGCCGAAGCTGCTGGTCGTGCTGTACGAAGCCAGCGCAGGCCTGCGGCAGATTTACGTCGACGGCCGAGCGCTGCCCAAGCAAGGCGATCCGCAGCCGTACTACTACGGCTACTCGAGCGGCCACTGGGACGGCGACACGCTGGTCGTCGAGAGCAACAACTTCCGCGACGACGAGTGGCTCGACATCGTCGGCACGCCGACAACGGATCAGTTGAAGATGACCGAACGATTCACGCGGGTCGACTTCGGGCACATGAACATCGACATCACCATCGACGATCCCAAGGCGTTCACGAAACCCTGGACCGTCAGGCACCAGCAGGAAATCATGCCCGACGCGGACATCATCGAGTTCATCTGCCAAGAGAACAACCACTTCACGCCGCGTTGAGAAAAACGACATTCAACACGGAGTGCGATTCGACGGCGTGATAAGTCGGCTGTCGAATCGCGTTCTGAACTCCGCGAGCTCAGCGTGCTCTGCGTTTAACGTCGTCTCCGTGCGCTCCTCATCAACGTGACAGCCGCGTTCGATTGGTGGACCGACGCTGACACTCGCGCGCGGCGCGCGTTCGTTGCCGCCGCGCTCGGGTGGATGCTCGACTCGTTCGACGTGATGATCTACGCGATTGTCCTCGCGGAGCTCATCACCGATCCCACGCTTCACCTGTCGACGAAGGCCGCCGGCATTCTCGGATCGATCACGCTGCTCTCGGCGGCCGCGGGCGGAATCGTCTCGGGCGTTCTCGCCGATCGCATCGGCCGTAAGCGCGCGCTGATGCTGGCCATCCTCATCTACTCCATCTTCACGGCCGCCTGCGGCTTCGCCCAGACGGCAGTGCAACTGGCCATCTTTCGAGTCCTGCTCGGGCTCGGGATGGGCGGGGAGTGGGCAACCGGCGCGGCCCTCGTGGCGGAATCGTTCCCAGCACGCCACCGCGGCAAGGCGCTCGCGTTCGTCCAGAGCGCCTGGGCGATCGGCTACGGCCTTGCGGCATTGGTGAACCTGCTGGTGCTTCCGATCTGGGGGTGGCGCGGCGTCTTCTTCGTCGGCGTGCTGCCTGCCCTCACGACGCTCTGGATTCGGCGTCGCGTCGAGGAACCGAGGATTTGGCAGACAAGTGGCGACGACCGCGGCCGCATGTCCCTGCTGTTCGCACCGCACGTCGCGGGCATCACGGTTTTCCTGACCCTGATGAACGCGTGCACGCTGTTCGGTTATTGGGCGCAAAACAGCTGGGTGCCCGCCTACCTTGCGCTCGACCCGGCGCGCGGCGGCATCGGCCTCTCTTCGTCGACGATGTCGTCGTTCGTGATCGCGATGCAGGTCGGTGCGTGGCTTGGGTATGTCAGCTTCGGCTACTTCGCGGACGCCTTCGGCCGCAAGCGCACGTATGTGTGGTTTCTCGCGATGACGGCGGCGCTGCTGCCTGTGTACGGATCGCTGCGGACGCCTGCCCTGCTGCTCGTGCTCGGGCCTGCGGTGTCGTACTTTGGGTCGGGCTTCTATAGCGGATTCGGCGCTGTGATCGCGGAGCTCTACCCGACGTCAGTCCGCGCCACAGCGGCTGGGGTCTGCTACAACGTCGGCCGCATCGCGAGCGCTGTCGCTCCCTTTGCGATCGGCTCGCTGGCCTCGACGCGCGGATTCGGCGCCGCCTTCGCTGTCGCCGGTGTGGCGTACCTGGCCGCGGCGCTCTTATGGTTCCGAATCCCCGACACAGCGAACGCAGAGCTGGTGTAAGTCGTCGTCGACTGCGGCGGATTTCCGGCGATCGCAACGGAACGCTTGATGCGTCGTCGGCACTCATGATCGACCTTCCAATCCGCCACATCCTGTTCCCTTACGATTTCTCGAAACAGGCGAGCCTCACCGCACAATACGTGACGTCGTTCGCGAAGCGCTTCGACGCGCGCGTCACCGTGCTGACCGTCGGGCCGCCTGGATACACGAGCGAACAGTCTGCGGAGTTGAAGCGGGCGCTCAAGTGCCGGCTCGATCGGGCCCTCGTCGGCGAGTTTGCCGATGTGAAGGTCGAACTCGAGGCCGACTGCGGCGACGCGGCGCTCCGGATCGAAGCGTTCGCGCACGACTACGACGTCGATCTGGTGATGATGCCGACGCACGGGCTCGGCGGGTTTCGCATGCTGCTGGCCGGATCGGTCACGTCGAACGTGCTGCACGACGTCCGCTGTCCGATTTGGACGGCGGCACATGCCGACTCCCAACACGCGCCGGCGCTTCCACGGTCGATCCTGTGTGCCATCGACGCGACCCACGAAGGCGTGTCGCTTCTGCAGTACGCCGCGCTGTTCAGCAAGCGCGTCGGGGCCGCGCTGTCGGTGCTTCACGTGGTGGAACCGGTCAGCGATTGGCCGTCGCTTGCGCGCGAGCGGGCCCTGCAGGAAGAGGTTCGCGACACGGCCACGATCGCCGTCGAGGCGATGCTGGCGTCTGCGGGGATGGCCGCGGGGAGCCGCGTGGTGGTGGGAGAAATCGTGGACCGAGCGGCCGAAGCGGCGCGCGAAGAGAAAGCCGACCTGGTGATCCTCGGACGGGGCGCCGTTCGCGAGCCGTTCGCGCGTTTGCGCGCTCACTCGTTCGGCATCATCGAACGGTCGCCCTGCCCGGTGCTCAGCGTGTGATTCAGCGGTCCTTGGTGCTTGGTGCCTAGTCCGTCCTTCGTGCCTGGTGCCTCTGGTCCCTAGTCCTTGGCGTGCTCGCTATTTCGGAACCACGGACCAAGGACCAAGGACCAAGGACGGACCAAGCACTAAGCAGCAAGTACCAAGGACAATGGATCGTGGCTACTCTTTTCGCTGCTCGTCGCCAGGCGCAGTTCTAAGTTCTGAGTTCCTACTGCTGTGCGGTCGGCTGGCTGGAGGCCGCGAAGAGCCGTGTGCCGTTGCCGAGCGTCACCGTGCGGGCGTTGGCGATCTTCGAACCGTCCTTCGCCATGCTGCCTTCGACATTGATTTCGTCGCCGACCTTGAGCGAGTTGCGCGTCCAGCCCTGGCGCATCAAGCCGTTCGGGCTGCCCATCTCGAGACCCCACGTCTCCACCTTCCCCGACGCGTCCTTCACGTCGATGTAGAAGTACGCGTGCGGGTTCATCCATTCGATCTTCGTCACCGTGCCCGTGAGCTTCACGGGTTTGCTCGCGTCGAACTCCGCCGCAAACGAGTGATGCGCCATGACCGGCACCGCGCCGGCAATCATCGCGATTGCCGCAAGAGCCATCTTCATCTTCGTCTTCATCGAATCCTCCAA
>Ga0068871_100000569_pt1 | contig 25274 bp, 24 predicted proteins | sample KBSMisM72_FD_72750 | JGI IMG/M metagenome (GOLD analysis project Ga0068871, IMG submission 72750) | Miscanthus rhizosphere microbial communities from Kellogg Biological Station, Michigan, USA - KBS Miscanthus M7-2 | ecosystem: Host-associated > Plants > Roots > Rhizosphere > Soil ...
AGCGAGAGGCTGAACGTGTCGCTAAATATCCGCAACATCAAGAATACTTCGCATGGCCTCACGCCGAAGCAATCATGATGTAAAAAGGATGCCATTCATGAATTCGAAATCGATTAAAGCCGTCGTAATGGCTACGTGCTTGATTTGTTTCTCAACAGGAATTGTTCATGCACAAGCGTTGGCATTACCTGATACGGTGACTGTTGCCTCTGGCAAACTGGCATTGAAGGCTTTGCTTTGGCGCCCTTCAGGTGAGGGTCCTTTTCCAACCGCAATTTTTTGTCATGGAAGCTATGAAACCAATGACACCCGTTACGACGTCGTGCAACAAGCATCTGTTCTGGGCCACTTATTTGCGAAGAATGGCTATCTTTTTTTGGGTCTCTTCCGAAGAGGGACAGGGATTTCAAAGGGACAGGGAGAAAATAGTGCAGATTTGATGCTAAATGCTTTTAACGAAAAAGGACAAGACGAACGCAACAAGGTTCAATTGCGGCAACTACAGAATGTCGATTTAAAGGATATGATTTCAGGACTCGCGTATCTACGCCACAGAGATGACGTAGATACAAATCGCATAGCCCTAATTGGTCATTCTTTTGGAGGATCGCTAGCTATGATCGTAGCCGCACAGGACTCTTGTTTAAAAGCTGTGGTCACATTTGGAGCTGCGGGTTATAGTTGGGAACTTTCACCTCAACTTCGTGCAAACTTGCTCACCGCGGTTGAAAACACCAAAGCCCCGGTTATGATTATTCATGCCCAAAACGATTATTCATTACACCCGGGCTATGCACTTGATAGTATGATGACTCTCTTGGGCAAACCGCACCAATTAAAGATTTACCCCTCGTTCGGAAAATCTTTGACTGAAGGTCACAACATTATTTTCTTGAGTACTGACACGTGGGAAACAGATGTTTTCAATTTTCTTCGCAAGTATCTCGGACAATAAGATTTAGCGGGAAAAAAGGAAAAGATCAAATTAGAGCTATGGTTGGTGAAATGTCAAAAATCCCGGGCTTTAAAATAAGCTGGGAACCGCAAAGCGTATCGGTATCTCAAAGCGGCGATATGGCATATATATGATTGAACAGAACCAAATCACAATAAATGATTCGACGGGCATTGCCAAAACGGAAATTAACAAAGCCGTAACAGTCTGGAGAAAGGAAAAGGACGGTTCGTGGAAGAATGTTGTTGACATTTGGAATGCAGATGCAAAGCCAAAATGATAATCCCGGGGTTTACATACCGCCGCCGCTTCTTTACGTAGCTACTTTTTTCGCTGCGACGCTAATCCAAAGACTTTTGCCACTCAACAAAGCTTTTTTTTACTCTGCGTCATCAAAACTGCTTGGCTCAGCTCTCGTTCTAATCGGCTTGGTTTTTACCATCCCGGCATTGCAACAATTCTTGCGGACGAAAAACACATTGGTTACCATTAAACCTGCAAACTCATTGCAGACGACAGGCATTTATTCGGTAAGTCGAAACCCAATGTACATTAACTTACTTCTTCTTTATACCGGAATGTCTTTCTTAATTGGCAACTGGTGGAATTTAATACTGTTACCGCTACTAATTTTAATAGTTCAGGAATACGTGATTAAGCGTGAAGAAAAATACCTCGAACGCAGGTTTGGGCAACCCTATTTTGACTATAAAGCAAAAGTCAGGAGGTGGATTTAATGTTTTTGCACGAATACAAAACCAACGCATTTGCAAAAGCAGTTCTGGAAATTTATCTAAACTTTAAACTATGGAAAAAAGAACCTTTGCTAATCCCGCCATCAATGATGCCGCTACTTTTATAAAAACTTCGGAAGAAACAAATGGAGAATACACACTCATCGAAATAGATTTAGGAAAGAGTGATGGGCCCCCTCTTCATTATCATAACGCCTTCTCCGAGAAATTTCAGGTGGAAGATGGAGTTCTATATTTACAAGTCGGGAAGGAAAAGAAAATTCTAAATATTGGGGAATCTGTAACCGTTCCAGCAGGTACTCCACACCGGTTTTATAATGAAACCAACAACCAGGTAAAATTTCTGATCACCCTGAAGCCCGGGCATACGGGTATGGAAAATTTCATAAAGATTTTTTACGGACTTGCCTCCGATGGCCTTACCGACAAAAAGGGGAAACCTAAAAACTTTGCCCACCTTGCGGTAGCTCTAATCATGTCTGATTCAAATGCTTCCGGATTCATGTCACTACTCTCTCCTATTATTCGCAGCGTAGCAAAACGTTCAAAAAGGAATGGAACAGAAAAATGGTTGATGGATAGGTATTGCAGTTAATGCCCGGGCCTATAGGAATCCGTATTAACATTGCCTAATTTTATAGATGCCTGATTTTGCAAAACGGGTAAGCAAAATGAAATCTTTAGCCATCATAACATTCATAACGTTGATTTTTTCCTGCAGCTCAAAGCAGGAAGCAAAGCAAGACGATACTCTTACACCGCTTGACAAACTAAAAACGGGAAACGAGAAGTTTGTAAACGGGTATCCTGTACATCCCCATGAAACATTAAATAGAATCAGGGACTTAAAAAAAGGGCAGAATCCATTTGTCGTTATTGTAAGTTGTTCTGACTCACGCATCCCACCCGAATTGATTTTCGACCAGGGATTGGGGGATGTCTTTTCAATACGAACTGCGGGCAATGTAATTGGAGACTATGAATTGGGAAGTATCGAGTATGCGGTTGAACATCTCCACTGCAAACTGATCGTGGTTATGGGTCATGAAAACTGTGGCGCCATACAAGCCTACGCATCTTCAAAAGACGAAACTCACAACGACCATATTCAAAATTTGGTTAACTATATTGCTGCAGAAGAAGAAGAAAAATCTGTGCCGGACAGTCTGAAATCGAACATGGACATCCTGGTTAAAGCAAATATTACACATGGGGTCACCTTTTTAAAATCTTCCACCCCGGTTTTGAAGCCCCTCGTTGACAAGAATGAGATAACAATCATCGGCGCCTATTACGATCTTGACAGCGGAAAAGTGTTGTTTGATCAGTGAATTTTTATTTTGCTCCTGAATTCCTCGCAGCCCAATTTTTCAGATATTTATACCAGTTTATTGCCTGATAACAGTGAAAAGCTTCGCGTGTAAAAACCTCGCGTTGCTTCTTTTTTGGTAAAGTATCTTTCCCCAAAATTAGCAATTATGAAAAAATTGATTTCTAACGTCTGTCTTACCGCTGTAATTCTCTTCGGAACGGCGGTCCTGTTAAAAGCCAAAGCGCAGAACGCAACCCATCGAACTCCTTTGTTTGAAAACGACCAGGTAAAAGTGTGGAAGACGATCATCGTTCCCAACTCTCCCCTTTCTATGCATCGGCATGAACACAGTCGGACAATCGTTGTGCTCAAGGGCGGCACTTTGACGATTATGCAAGACTCCGGCGAGAAAAAAAACGTGGATTGGAAAACGGGACAGGCATATTGGCTGGACGCTGATCCCCCAGGAAATAAACAACATGCTGATGTCAACGAAACAAACGACGCCATTGAAGTCATCGTGATAGAAAACAAGAAAGACAAATAAGGGAAAGAAAATGGGGTTGCAGACAAAACCAATTGAATGAATCATATATAATAGAGACTTGTAATACATCACGAGCGAAAAAAACCTATGCAGGATTAATTATAGTTCCTACTTTACGAAAAACAAACAATATGGGTTTCACCATTGCAATCTCAAAAGAGAGGGTGCCGTTGAGAAAGAATGTCTGGATATTTGGATTTATTGCAGCATTCGCATTTGCATGGACCAGCTCACTGATTGGTACCACCGACCTTGCTAATTGGTTCCTGGAAAATACCTTGTCCTTTATTTTCATTGCCTTTTTGATCATCACATTTAAGAAACATCAATTCAGCGATCTCAGCTATTTGCTCATTTGTGTTTATATGTGCCTGCATGTGTATGGATCAAAATATACCTATGCCGAAAATCCATTTGGATACTGGCTTCAGGGTGTTTTCCACACGAGCAGAAATCATTATGATCGTATTGTACACTTCAGTTTTGGCTTTTTATTGGCTTACCCCATGCGCGAGATGTTTTTAAAATGGCTTAAATATCCAACATGGGTAGCATGGTTATTGCCAATTGAAATAACACTTTCTGTCAGCGCCTTTTACGAATTGATAGAATGGGCTGTAGCCGACTTGTTTTTCAAATCCCACGGGGATTCCTATTTAGGAACGCAAGGTGACATTTGGGATTCACAAAAAGATATTTTCCTGGCATTTTGCGGCGCCATTATTGCCACCACGATTGTTTCATCGGTGAAGAAGATATTCAAAATACAAGAGCGATAATTATGAACGCATAGGCAACCAACGTAATGTCCAAATCGTTGTGTGCTATAGATCGTCTCTCATCGTGCAATGAGAACCATTCTACTTTCAGTATCCATCTTGTCATTACTCATTTGCCCATGCCGGAAAGAGCAAATTGACAAAACTCCGGTTCCGATCGGAACCATCGTAGCTGATATCAACGGCACCAAGACAACCTTCAACCGAGATGCAATTGCTGATGCAGTAGCCACTTTTTTTATTTTTGGAGAGACTGTTTCATGCTCTCAGTGCTGGAACGGAAGACGAAGCGCTTTAATAACTCAATCAATATGAAATATCAGTCGCCCCTCGATATGCTTTATCACTGGGAAAAAAGCACGCCGAATAAAGTGTACCTGAAACAACCTATAGATGGTATTTGGCATACCTGGACCTGGCAGCAGGCCGCCCAGGAAGTGCGGCAGGCGGCTGCCTCCCTCCGGTCACTTGGGTTACCACAGAATAGCCACATTGCCCTGCTCTCTAAAAATTGTGCACACTGGATGATTTGTGATTTGGCAATCATGATGGCAGGTCATGTATCTATTCCACTTTACCCAAATCTGCAACAGGAAAATGTTCAACAGATATTGGAGCGCAGCGAATCGACCCTATTGTTCGTGGGCAAGCTTGATAATTGGGATGCCCTAAAAGATGGGATCCCGAAGTCCATAAATTGCATTGCACTTCCATTTTGCAGGCATGCCGGTTGTGAAGACTGGACCAGTTTTGTCAAGCCGCATGAACTGATACTGCAGGATATTGAAAGAAATGCAACTGATTTGTGCAGTATCATTTACACCTCTGGAACTGTTGGCGCGCCCAAAGGAGTGATGTTTACTTTCGGTGCCTTTGCATTCGTGGCGCAAAATGCGATAAAGCCTTTGCGCTTCAAATCAACCGACCGATTCTTTTCTTACCTGCCGCTTTCCCATATAGCCGAGAGAATGTTAGTAGAGATGGTATCTCTTTATACCGGCGGGCAGGTTTCCTTTGCAGAATCACTTCAAACCTTTGCGCGGGATCTTGCAGAAACCAGCCCAACTGTCTTTCTGGGTGTCCACCGAATATGGACCAAGTTCCAGGAAGGTATACTAGCCAAAATTTCGCAAAAGAGATTAGACACCTTACTCAGCATGCCTCTGCTTGCTTTCATGATCAAAAGGAAGATCAGGAAAGGACTTGGGTTAAATGAGACCAGAATGGCTTTCACCGGCGCTGCGCCAACGCCGCCAGCGCTGATTGAATGGTATGGTCGTTTGGGGATCGCTATCCAGGAAGCTTATGCATTGACAGAGAATTGTTGTTATTCTCATGTGACATTAAAGGAGAATATCAAAATAGGCTATGTGGGTCAGCCGCTTCCAAATTGCGAAGTACGACTGGGAAGTAGCAATGAAATTCAGATAAGACACAAGGCCCTGATGAAAGGCTACTACAAAGACCCCGAAAAAACGCTGGAGGCGTTTACTGATGATGGGTTTTTGAAAACAGGCGATGAGGGATTTATTGATGAAGAGGGCTTTTTGAAAATTACAGGAAGAATAAAGGACCTGTTCAAAACGGCAAAAGGAAAGTACGTGGCACCCTCACCGATCGAAATGAAGTTTTCTTCAAACGCTGTTATCGAGCAGGTCTGTGTTGTTGGTTCAGGATTGCCTCAACCCATCGCTCTGATCACCTTGTCGGAGATGGGCAGGAAAAAAAGTGCCGAAGAACTTGTTTCGGAGTTAAAAAACATTCTTCAGCATGTTAACAGCTCACTGGATGCTCATGAAAAAGTGAGTAAGATTATTGTGCTGAATGAGGAGTGGTCAATAGAAAATAATTTGATGACGGCTTCACTCAAAATCAAGCGCAATGAGCTTGAGAAGCGGTATGCAGAATACTATGAAGTATGGGATGGTCTTAACGGTCCTGTCAATATGGTAAATTTACCTCGGGGGACTAAGGTGCAATAACCAGCGACACGCAAAAACATGTTGGAATTTTACTTCAAAAGCCTCATCCGATATGCATTCATTGCAGTAATTCCCAGTTTTCGTATCAGACGATAATTGACCACAACTCCAACCGGCGCGCCAATAATTGGTACGAGTTGTGCCATCTTTGCCAGATCAATATAATCTCTATATTCTTGTTGGAAATTTCGCCAGTCAAATTGCTCGATGTCGGCAGGCAGCGTCTTACTATACTCTTCCCAGTTCAGAATTTTCAGATAGATTTCCTTCCGATGGGAATGACTTGAAAATGCCAACTCGAATATGTGCAGCAAGTATACCCGCTCTTTATAGTCCTTAACATCAAAGCCGTAAAGTGCGGCAATGTCGAACAGCAGCTTAATTTTAATCGCAATTAAAATAGGAAAATCTGCCAGGCCAAGCAGCAGACCTCCAGCACCCGTAATCCCACCTTCTATTGCTGCAGTGCTTTTATACGCCTTTATTCTCTCCTGAACTGCCGTTTCGCGTACTTCCAGCGATTTATCCAGCAGGGGTTTTGCCGTAGTATATTTAGCTCCAAATAAGACCCCACGAATCATCTGTTTAATTGCAGCAGTTATAGCTAAATGTATTTTTTCCGGTATCCAGGAATTAATTTTGATCTGAATTCTCTTTGACAGTTTATTAAATACTGAAGGGCGGCGAACCATCTTTTTTTGCCAAACCGACAACTCAGCAGATGCATTTTTCTGATACGTATCCATAGAACGCTTGTAGAGGGAAATTAAAGTTACATAAGAATGAGTGACAGGTAGGCGTTAAAGATTTAGATGACCAAGGATAAAAGATAATAAAGTTGAAAATGGAAAGGGACAAATCAAACGGCTATGAAGGTATCGCGTCAATCTTTATAAAGGGTCGCGGACAAGCATTTAATGGCATTGGTACATCATCTGTTCGTGCCTGGGTTCGCACACTGGCAAAACGATCTATAGTGTTAGATCTCGGCTGCGGAACCGGTATCCCAAATTCCAGGATATTAACTGATGAAGGGATGTTGGTTTACGGAATTGACGCATCACCGACCATGGTTAATGCTTTCCAACGAAATTTCCCTGATCGTCCTGTTCTGTGTGAAGCAGCAGAAGAATCTTCATATTTTAATCGAAACTTTGATGCGATCATAGCTTGGGGGCTATTGTTTCTTTTGACAAGGGAAGCCCAGGAAACAGTTATACAAAAAGCAGCCACGGCCTTACTGGTTGGAGGAAAGTTGTTGTTTACTTCTCCGCGTAAGGAAATTTCCTGGAAAGATGCAATGACAGACCAGGATTCGAGATCGCTCGGGGCAAAGAGGTACGAGGAATTAATAAAAGCGTCGGGATTGTCTCTGGTCGACGAATTTGAAGACGAAGGAGAAAATCACTATTTCAATTCCATTAAAATCTGACAAACAATCGCCATGCAAGGTCAATTCCAGGACCAATTTATCGAGATAACCACAATCATTGAAAAAGGAGAATACGAAAAACTGTCTTCAGCTTCTTTGGATGTTCCGGATAAGTTCAATTGGGTTGGCGATGTATTTGAGCCATTAATTGTGCAAGCTCAAGATGATCGTAACATGCTTGAGCTGGTCACCGATGATCCATCAGAAACCGAAACTATCACCTACAGGCAGGGTTTGGAAAAGTGTAATCAGCTGTTATTGTTTTTTACAAAACATGGCGTTCAGCAGGGGGATCGTGTATTTATTATGTGCGGGCTGAATAAGGGTTTATGGATAAGCTATTTGTCAGCCATCAAAGGAGGATTGGTATTAATTCCCGCTGCGAGTATTCTTAGTGCCGATGATATTGTTTATCGTTTTCAAAAAGCGCTGCCGAAAGTTATCATCACCGACCAGGAGAATGCAGAGAAGATGGAACAAGCCCTTTCGCAATATCATCATCCCGTCAAGTTAAAACTAGTGCTGGATGTTGAAAGAAATGGATGGATTCCATTCACCGCAATTGACGCAGAAGAAAAACAGGCAAGTTCAGCAGATACAAAAAAAGACGACGACCTGTTTTGGTTTTTTACGTCCGGGACTACAGGAATGCCAAAAGTGGTTGTACATACGCAGGCCAGTTATCCGTTGGGCCATCTAACCACTGTAGCATGGATTGGGTTGAAGGCAGGGGACAAACATTATAACATTTCGCAACCGGGATGGGCAAAATTTGCATGGAGCTGTGTGTTTGCACCGCTGAATTTAGGTGCCACGGTGTTCGTTTATTTATCGAAAGAACGATTTGTGGCGGGCAAACAACTGAAGCTTATCGAGGATAATCATATCACTACGCTTTGTGCACCGCCAACTGCGCTTCGGTTAATGATTCAGGAGAATTTGAATAATCACCGCTTTTCCTTACGCGAATGTGTAAGTGCAGGGGAGCCACTTAATGCTGAGGTCATAAAGATCTGGAAGGATGGTACCGGCCTTGAATTGCGAGATGGCTATGGACAAACTGAAAGCACCTGCATGATATGCAACCTCCCTGGTAAGAAGATAAAGTTTGGCTCCATGGGAAGTCCAGCCTTTCTTTACGATACAATCATAGCAGATCCTGACGGACATGAATTGCCTGTTCATGAAACAGGGCAGATTGCGGTTCGTATACGTCCGGGAAGTTTCAACGGGATATTCAAATCATATATTGGTGATGCGAAAACCCAGGGAGAAGTTTTTAAGCATGGCCTCTACTATACCGGCGATAAAGCTTATAAAGATGCAGATGGCTACTACTGGTTTGTAGGAAGGGATGATGATGTGATCAAATCATCTGATTACCGCATTGGCCCTTTTGAGATAGAGAGCGTTTTGCTGGAACTTGACGAAGTATTAGAATCTGCAGTTGTCGGAAGTCCGCATCCGATTAGGAGCCAGGAAGTAAAGGCCTTTATTGTATTGACTTCAGGTGTTACAGCAACAGAAGAACTCGCCAATAAAATATTCCATTATTGCAAGGGTCATGTTGCGCCATACAAAATTCCGAGGATTATCGAATTTGTCACTGAACTTCCAAAAACCATCAGCGGCAAAATAAGGAGGGTAGAGCTAAGAGCGGCAGAAGAACTGCGAAAGGCAATGAAAGAAAAAAGAGAGCATGAATACTTTAGTACGAAAAGATGAGAGACACTAGTTATTCATGTCTTTTCCATTTTGCAGATCCCTTATATTTCTTTCAATCTCTGTCTTGTTTCCTCCTTTGGCTTGCAGCAGGGCTTTCTGTGCAAAGACAAGGGCCTTCTTATAGTCGCCAAATGCAGAATACCCGCTTGCCATCCCTATATTACTAAAAAGCGTATTGGGATACTTTTCGTAGACCATCTTAAATATCTCAAAAGCTTCCTTTCGATCGGTGGCGATCAAGCTGTAGCCATAAGTATAACCCTGTATCATGTCCATCAAAGGCATAGCTTTTTTCATTGCGTCTGCCGCTTCGGCTTTACGCCCCATGCTATCCAGTATTGCAGCTTTGGTTTGCCATGCAAGGAAACTACTGGCTCCACCGAATTTATCGCTAAGCGAACTGTCGGCCCACAGTAACCCTTCTTCAAGGTTGGTGTGATTCGCGGCACAATATGCTGCAGCCTGGTTCCATGCCTGCCAGCTTCCCGGCAAGGCCCTGTCGCCGCGCAATTCCTTCCTGAAAGACTCGATCTGTGTTTTGACCACATCAACATCAACTCTAAAGGGGATCACCAATTTTTCCCATTGTAGTTGAATGGTCGCGCTGGTTGGGGTTTGATCGGCAAATTCATATTTTAGCCACTCTACGCCTTTATCTGCTTTTACCGGCTTCACCTTTACACGCAACGCATCTTCTTCCGGGTTATAAAAGAAATTTCCCCATGAAGTTGAATTCTTTGAGAAGATAATTGTACACTCGCCCGGATCGTACGCCACAAAAAAACCATACCTGCCGGCGGCCAGCTCATGATCTTCAATTTTAACGTCTGTCGTAAATTCAATAGTTGTATTCTCATTTGCGCCCGCCCGCCAGGGTGCTGCTTTTTTGGTGCCGTAACCAAGCTCGGTGTAACCCACAGGGATCAGCTCGCCCCAGATATGGCCGTCTCTTTTCTTAACACCAGGACGGCTGTAATGAATGATTACATCGGTGATGCCGATCTGCTCGCTAACAGAAGCCTTTTTATTGCCACCCCTGGGAATCGTTGTTAGCTGGGCTTTGACCGGCACTGTGAATGCCACCTGAAAAGATATCAAAAACAAGAAATAAAGTGTGGAGGAATTTTTCATAGTATGGCGCTTAGCGTAGGACGGATGGTTTGTTTTATAAATTCTGATGTGACAACCGTGGCAAATTCTTTATTTAGACTGGCCAACGCTGTTTCATGAATGAGTTCAGCCGGAAAATTGCGACCGTTAATGCCTTTTTTATTAAAGGTTGCCGTTGCATCCGCAGCAAGAAAGGTATCATACCCTAAATTTCCAGCCATCCTTGTGGTTGTTGAAATGCAATGGTCGGTCGTTAACCCGGCAATTATCAGTGATGTAATATTGGCGTTGTCAAGCTGAACCTGCAAATCAGTTCCAATGAATGCGCTGTTAACATTCTTTTTAATGATTGGCTCTCCTTCAATCGGGGTTACCAGGTCATTGAATTGATTCCCAGGATGGGTTTCATGGAGTGGAGAAGTCATTATGGAAGAACAATGCTGCACATGAAAAACCGGCAGGCCAATATCTCTCCAGATTTTCAGAAGTTCGCTTGCGCGAAATTCGGCATTGGGATTATTTCGATGGCCTCCCCAATATTTGATGTCCTCAAATCCCTTTTGGATGTCAACAAGGATTAATGCCGGCCTTTTTAGTTTCAATATATACATGCTCAGAAATTTTCAAAACGTGAGGGTCCCGACCATGCAAAGCAAGGTCGATTTACTGATAAAATAAAATACTTAATTTTGATTGTTTGATAACTTATTTTGATCACCATGGATGTCCAGCAGATTAAGAATTTCCTGGTTTTGTGCGAGACACTCAATTTCCGAAAAGCGGCCGAACAAATTAATATTGTTCAACCTGCTTTGAGCCGGCAGATACAATTGCTGGAAAATGAAATGGGTGCGATGCTCTTTAACAGGAGCAAGAGAACCGTTACGCTAACGGCGGCAGGTATATTTTTTCAAAAGGAGGCACACCGGATATTACAAGACCTGAACAAGACAATCGTTCGCACCTCACAAGTGCATCACGGCGAAGCAGGTGAAGTGAAGATTACGCATTCAAGCTCCGCTATGAATACCGTGGTACCTACTTTTTTGGTGAAGGTGAAACATAAGTGGCCCGACGTGAAAACCATTGCACAGGAAACGTCAAACTTTCAACAAATCGAAATGTTATTGACGCGCAAGACAGATATGGGTGTCGCACCGAATATCATTTTACCTCCGGAAGCCGGCTCTAAAATTCTATACATGGAAAACTTTGTATTGATTTTGCCGGGAGGTCACCCATTGTCAAAAAAGAGACTCACAGATTTATCTGTTTTAAAAAACGAGACATTTATTTTGCCCCAACTTTCAACCGGCGTTGGTTATGTTGAAGTGTTGCTGCAAATTTGCCAGGGATTTGGTTTTAAGCCGAATGTGGCGCATGAGTCGGCGCATTCTATCGGAGTATTGCGGTTGGTAGAGGCGGGTCTTGGCATTTCGATTGAACCCATGTCTTCGGTACGTGGTGCGAACATGAATATCAAATTAATTGAACTTAAAAGCCTTCCCCAAAAAGTAGTGATGACTCTTTTTTGGTTGCGTGAGCGGGAAGCGGAATTAAGCAGATTTATAAAGATATTTTGAGACTGTAGGTCTAAAACTTCATCAATATGAAAAAGACTAGTTTATTAATCGTCGTCGTAACGGCATCGTTCATTTCGGGGTTCGCATTCAAGACCGTTTTGACAAGGACCAATCAAAACAAATCACCGCAAACCATGAAAAAGGCAACCGGGATTGGCGGCATTTTTTTTAAATGCAAAGACCCGGGCAAAATGAGAGACTGGTACAAGACAAATCTTGGCCTAAACACCAACCAGTACGGAACAGTATTTGAGTGGCGGCAAGGAGCAGACACAACGAAAAAAGGATTTACGCAGTGGAGTCCGTTTAAAGAAACCACAAAATACTTCGAGCCTTCGACAAAAGAGTTCATGATCAACTACAGGGTTGAAAATTTGGAGGCGCTTCTTGCGGAATTGAAAAAAAATGGTGTCACCATCGTGGACACCATCCAAACCGCCGACTACGGCAAATTTGTTCATATCCTTGACCCTGAAGTAAACAAAGTAGAGCTCTGGGAACCCAACGACGCCGAATTTGAAAAATTAGGAAAGCAACTGGGAAGCAAGACAACTAAATAACAAACCATTATGGTTAGATTTTTCATGTCAATTCTGCTTTTCCCAGGCATCATTGTCTCCTGCGGCCCAACCAAACATCTGGCGTCAAAAAAAGAATCTTTGCCTCAGGCCAGCGATAGTATCATGTTGGACAAAGATGGCAACAAGTATCCCCTGAAAATGCTGAAGGACGGCAAACAGTGGATGACGGCCAACCTGAATTTGAATATTGGGAGTTCCTATTGCTACGATGATGATATGAAAAAATGCGAGCAGTTCGGACGATTGTATGTTTGGGAATCGGCCAAACAGGGATGCTTATCGCTGGGAAACGGATGGCGACTTCCTACGAATGATGAATGGGGACAGCTCGTTAAATTATACGGAGGTGCCGAACTGGATTCGAACGCGTCCCGCAAAGGAGCTTACAAAGCCTTATTAATTTCAGGCAGTTCCGGGTTTAATGCCGTATTAGGCGGCGGAAGGGGACCCGATGGTCAATATGCTCGTGGGGACGCTCACGGATTCTATTGGACTGCAACAGAGAACGGTAATACTGCAGCATGGTTCTACAATTTTGCCAAGGGCTCGCAGGCGCTGTATCAACAGCCGGATGGTGAAAAGGAAAGGGCATTCTCTGTTCGTTGTGTGAAAAACGCCTTATCAAAGTAATTTAGTGTTAAAATAGTTTCGTATGGCCGAAATAAAGACAAAACAAAACTCCGCAAGTGTCGAGGATTTCATCAATAGCATTGAAGATGAACAAAAGCGCAAAGACAGTTTTGTGATTGCTGAAATGATGAAAAAGGCAACTAAAGAAGATCCAAAAATGTGGGGCAGCGCAATCATCGGATTTGGCAACATAAAATACAAAAGTCCCGCCACTGGCAGGGAGGTTGATTGGATGCAAATAGGGTTCTCTCCCCGCAAAGCGAATCTCTCGCTCTACATTGGTGTAGGAAATAAGGAACTTGCCGCCGCGCTTAAGAAGCTGGGCAAGCATAAAACCGGTAAGGGATGCCTGTACATCAATAAGTTGGCAGATGTCGATTTAAAGGTTTTGAAAGAAATGATTGAGATATCAGCAAAAAGAAAATAAAATTCTTTTCTGCGTTCCTGGCCAAAAATGACGGACCTTTATGATAACCCGGCAAACCTAATTGAATTCGGAATAACAGGCAGTTCTTACGGGATATGGAACGTAGCCAGCAGTGATGGCCCCCCGTAAACATTCTTCTCTATAGTTCGTTTGCACCAGTTACGGTAGATATTGTTTTTCTGACACTAGCAATTCCAGGCATAAGATGGTTACTGAACGTCGCGGAGTAGCGCATATATGCTTCGAGCTTTTGTTCGAAGCCAACAAATTCATCATGAAAACCATAACATTAATTGCATCGGGTGAGACCATTACTTTCGTCAAGACAAGTAAAGATACCAATGGTGCTTTTACGGAAATTATTTGCACACTTCCCGGGGGTAAAAGGGGACCGCCACGACACATTCATCCATTACAGGACGAAGACTTCAGAGCCGTTGAAGGGATACTTGAACTTTATGCCGGAAGCACAATTATTCTTCTTGAGCCGGGAGAACATTTTATTGTGACTGCCAACACCGCACATTCCTTTTACAACCCATCTGATACTGAAATAAAATTCAGCGCCACGTATAGGCCCTCACTTGATATCGAATATTTTTTAGTGGAATCATTCGAGGGATTAAATAAACTTTCCAATCCCGCCAGACCAAGTTTTCAGATGCTCGTTGACTACGACTATATTCTAAAGCAAATTCCCGGACAGTTCATGGCCGCAGGCGTGCCGACATTTGCAATGACTTTTTTTGCTGCCATTGGACTGCTATTCAGGAAACCTAAAGTAAAATCACTCAAAGAACACAAAGCCTCCTTCTAATCACAGCTGGAAATTCCACGAACTTCCTATCTTCAACCCTTAAAATTTTCCGTCTAATTTTTTACATCATGAAAGCAGGAATGATTGCAAGCCTTGGCGTAGCCATGCTGGCAGGCATATTAGTCATCTCAGGATGCGGTCAACAACCCGAAACTTCAAAGGCAGTTCTTGACCGCGAGCAACTTGCAAAAAAATATTTCAAGGAAGATGCCGCCTGGTATGTCGACAACATTCCCTTTTTTGAATGCTCTGACCAAAAAATTGAAAAAGCTTACTACTACCGATGGGAAATGTACAAGGCACATATTCGACACGTTGGACCCAACGAATATGTTATCACTGAATTTATCACCCATATGCCCTGGGACCATGAGCCCTATTGCACCATCAATGCGGCGTCGATGCATCATATATACGAGGGTCGCTGGCTTCGCGACAGCCGTTATATGGACGGCTATATCAACAATCTTTACAATAATGGCGGCAATAACAGGAGATACAGCGAAAGTGTTGGCGACGCCACCTACGCAAGGTACCTCGTAGATGGGGACTCTGCCTTCCTCATGAGCCATCTCGACAGCATGATCAGTGTTTATAAAGGTTGGGATGATCATTGGGAAGAAGCAAAGCAGATGTATTACATTCCGGCTATGCCCGACGCCACTGAATTCACCGTTGCATCAATCGACGCATCGGGGGGAAAAGGTGGCTTTGAAGGCGGTGAAGCCTTCCGGCCTACCATCAATAGCTACCTGTATGCCAACGCACTCGCGATTTCAAAAATTGCTGCGATAAAAGGAGACGCTGCAACAAGCAAAGAATATTTGACCAAGGCGACCGCGTTAAGGAAAAATATCCTGCAGAATTTGTGGAGCGATTCCCTCCGGCATTTCCTGGATCGCTTTAAGGTAGACAATCAATATGTTCACTATTGGAATTTCATCCGTAACCGCGAGCTCGCTGGATTGGTTCCCTGGTATTTTGACGTGCCCGATGACAATCCGAAATACCACGCGGAATGGAAATCCGTGCTGGATACGAATTATCTCCGTGGTCCTTATGGTTTGCGCACCAACGAACCCGCTTATCAATGGTACATGCATCAATTCATCTATACATTCGGTAAGCCAAGCAGCCAGTGGAATGGACCCAGCTGGCCCTATCAAAGTAGCCAGGTGATCACGGGCATGGCCAATTTCATGAACGATTATCAACAAAACACCGTCACGAATTCTGACTATTTGAAACTCTTGAGAGAATTCACCAGTCAGCATTATCTGAACGACAGCGTCATCAACCTGATTGAAGACTATGACGCCAACAAAGGCGAACCCATTGTGTTTTACTATTGGAGCAACCACTACAATCACTCATCCTACAACAACCTCATCATTAGCGGACTTTGCGGAATAAGACCATCAGCCGGCGATTCGCTGGATATCCATCCCCTTGTGGATAGCTCCATCAGCTATTTCGCGCTCGACAAAGTAAACTACCACGGACACGACCTCTCGGTTGTCTATGACCGTGAGGGAATGAAATATAAGCTTGGAAAAGGCCTGACCGTGTTTGTAGATGGCAGGAAAGCGGCATTGACGCAAAACGGTGATCGTTACAAAGTAAAAATCGGGTCGCCGGTGATTACAAAACCTTCTCCGGAACCCTTGAACTTTGCACTCAACATTCGCAAAACGGGGTACCCTGCCCCTTCGGCTTCGGTGAATACGACTCCGGACACCCTGTACAAAGCAATAGACGGACGAATCTGGTATTTCCCAGAAGTTCAAAATGTCTGGTCAACTGAAGGTTCAGCGAATACTGAAGACTGGTATGAGCTGGATTTTGGTAAAGCCCAGGAATTATCATCCATTAAGATCTATCCTTACGTAGCTGGAAAACGCTTTGTGTTGCCCGACAGCCTATCCATACAATATCAAAGCGGGGATCAATGGCTCTCGCCAAAGAATGTGACTCAAACACCGGCGAAGCTGGTGGAAAATACAGTCAACAAAATAGAATTCGGGAAAATCATCGCAGATAAAATCAGGATAACATTCAAACATCCGTCTGGTGCGGTGGCGATCACCGAACTTGAATGTTACTAAACCTTTTTAAGTACCGGCGATCTTGTCAGGTCGCTGGTTTCTTCTATTTTTTCTTCGGCATCTTTCGGTTTCTCGCGCTGTTCCTCAACTTTGCAAAGCGGGAAATCCAGCGTGAATACGCTACCCCGCCCCACACTACTTTCAACCTTCACCTTTCCCCTATGCGCGTCGACCACCGTTTTTACATAACTCAGTCCAAGCCCAAACCCCTTTACGTTGTGCAGGTTCCCGGTGTGTGCGCGATAAAATCTCTCAAATATCCTGTTCACTGTTTCTTTGCTCATCCCAATACCATTGTCTTCAATGCGCACACGAATATTTCTTGAAATATTTTGAGTGCTCACTTTAAGAACGAGGTGGTCGCCCGAATACTTAATGGCGTTATCGATGAGATTATTGAAGACATTGTAGAAATGGATTTCATCGGCCTCGACGCCGTCCAGTTTTGCGTTTAGCTTCAACTCAACCGTGGCATTTTTCTCTTCCAGCTGCAGGGCAAAATTGTCGAGCACCCGGTTCAGCACCTCATGCACGTGTTGCGGGTGAAGATTGAGTTGCAATTCCTGCTTTTCCAGCAGGGCCGCTTGCAAAATCGTCTCCACCTGCTGGTTCATGCGCTTGTTCTCTTCCTTGATTATGCCGCTGAAATAGTTGAGCTTCTCTTTGTCGGTAAGTACTTTTTCATTCCGCATAGCATCCACAGCCAATGAAATGGTGGCCAGTGGCGTCTTAAATTCATGCGTCATGTTGTTGATAAAATCACTTTTGATCTCACTCAGTTTTTTCTGTTTGAGCATTGTTCGCGTTGTCAGATAAAAAGCGGTAACAATGACGAGTGTAAAGACGAGCGCTCCCAGGATCATCCAGCCCAATGAACGATACACGAAATCCTTCACCCGCGGCACAATCACAAACATCATTTCTTCCGGCGCTAATCCTTCTGCGATGGTTCCCGTTTGTGGAATCAGTGGCATAATGAACAAGCGGTTGGTGACGGTATCGTCGACGAGTTGCGCGAAATGCTCCGATTGCATTTCCGTCGTAAAAATATTTTGGGTAGACGTAACGGCAAATTCAAATTTCGTCTCCTTCAGCCCCTGGCGCTCGAATGACTTTTGTAATTTTTCATGAATTTCGAAGGAAGAGTATCGTTGCACGATGGTGGGGGCCCGCATAATCTGCATCAGCTTTTCACTTTGCAGGTCGGGCATCAGTTTGGGCATGGAAGGAATCCTGCTTTTCTGATCCACCAATTCCTGCGCCACTTCGTTCATGGCCATCTGAACGTTGCGCGTTAGTTGCTCATCCCTGATTACGATCGCATTTTTGATCCAGGATACCTGGATAAAAATGATTCCAATGAGCGTGAGCGTAATCAGTAAAATGATGAGTGTGTAGACTTTCTTCATGAATATGCAAAAATAATCCTGTGGCTACAGTCGTCACAGTTGTGGCTGGTGTTTTAACTAAGGTTTATGGAAATTGCCGGGGTTATTCCGGCTCTACAAAAGTGCGAAAAAATCCATAATAATCAGGCATTTATCGGGGGGGCTCGATTTCTTTCAATAGGAATTTTGTATTAACCAATTAAATTCTAATTTAGAAGTGATGCAGGACCCCGCAGCAGGCATATTACTCATTGCGGATCCATTTTTGAAGGACCCAAATTTTATGCGAACCGTTGTCTTCCTTTGTGAACACCAGGAGCAAGGCAGCTTTGGTTTTGTATTAAACAAGAGTTTTGAGCAGTCCCTCGATGAGCTCGTTCCCGAATTAGCCGACCTGCATCTGCCCGTAAACTACGGTGGGCCCGTCCAAATGGACACACTGCATTTTCTTCACCAGTATCCCGACAAGATTCCAGGAGGCTTTGAAGTGATTGATGGGGTGTATTGGGGAGGCGATTTTGAGATTGCAGTGGATTTGCTGCGCAACCGGCAAATTGATACCAGCAAGATCCGTTTTTATATCGGTTACAGTGGCTGGAGCGGCGGTCAGCTGAGTGACGAGCTTAAGGAAAAGAGCTGGCTTACTGCATCGGCTACGCGAAAATTAGTCTTCCATCGCAAGCTCGAAGAAATCTGGAAGGATTCGATCAAGTTACTTGGGGGAGATTATGAGGCCATGATTAATTATCCGATAGATCCGCAGCTGAATTAGTAAAAGTGGACGGTGGACAGTAGACAGTAGACGGTAAAAGAGTACTATCCACTGTCTACCGTCTACTGTCCACTTTCATCTTACTTGATAACACCGTAATCATCAACGCCAGAACTACGACTAATATCAACGCGAGCCGCAAGCCCGTTTCGTGTGCAATAAATCCAATCACCGGCGGTCCAAATAGAAAGCCGGTGAAACCAACCGTACTTACTGCAGCAAGTGCCACGCTCGCAGGCATTTTCTTGTTTCCTCCCGCCAAGGTATAGACGATTGGAATGACGGTGGCAACGCCAAAACCCACCATTGAAAATCCGGCAATTACAGCAACAGGATGTTGAACAGCGAGTGCAAGACCCAGGCCTCCTGCGATGAGCAACCCGTCTGCAATCAAAACGGTTCGATTTCCTAACCAATGAATAACACGATCGCCAATTAGTCTTCCCCCGGCCATTGTTAGCGTGAATGCAGTGTACCCGATCGTACTCACTCCCCCCGCATCCTTCAACACCTGCCTGTAGTAAAGCGAACTCCAGTCTGCCATGGCCCCTTCACAAAGCGTGCAGCAAAAACAGATTGCGCCTAACAACACGAGCGACTTGTCGGGCAATGCGAAGATCACTGAACTGGTTTTCACCTGGTCTTTATTAACGAGGTGGAAATAGAAAATCACGGAAAGGATGATGGCTGGAATTCCAAGTCCGAGATAATGCGTATTCATACCTGCATTCAATTTCATCATCCAGCCTCCTGCAATCGCACCTGTCATGGCGCCCAGGCTCCAAAGACCGTGAAAAGACGACATGATTGGACGCTGGTAAATATCCTGTACATCGAGCGCTTGTGTATTGGCAGCGATGTTCATAGTGTCGGCAAAAAATCCGAAAGCGAAAAGAGCAACCGAGAGCTGTATCACCGTATTGCAAAATCCCAGCGTAATTAAGAGCGCCGACATACCTATCGTGGCAAACAAGGTAGTGAACCTGCTTCCAAATTTGCTCACCCACCAGCCCGCAAATGGCAGTGCGATGAATGATCCGATGGGCAGCATAAATAAGACTGCACCCAGTTCAGCTTCATTCAGATGAAATCGATCTTTGACGGTTGGAATTCTTGAAGCCCAGCTGGAAAATAAACAGCCTGCCAGAAAGAAGAAAACAGAAACGGCTATGCGATGAGTGCGGGCAGTCATGAAAAAATTAAAAATTAAAAAGGCAAGATGCAAAATTGGCAGGAGCTAAAGCTCGCGCCAAAAAAAAATCCTCTTGCCAAAAAACAAGAGGACTGTTTATTGCTTGGATCTTACTAGTCTTCAGTTGCACCCTCCACCAGTACGGTTGCTTTGTTGTTCAGCACTTCTACAAAGCCGCCTTTGATGGAATAATGAATATTGTGGCTTTTATCCACCAATACCTTCATTTTCCCAATACCCAAGGCACTAACCAATGGGGCGTGATTTTTCAAAACTTCAAAAGAGCCACTGATGCCTGGCAGCTGTACACCATAAACAGTGCCGCTGTACAGTTTTTTCTCCGGCGTTAATATTTCGAGTTCCATGAAGATCTTTAGAATTAATTTGATTAAGCGCGTGCTTCATCGATCAGTTTCTTCCCCTTTTCAATTGCATCTTCAAGGGTACCTACCAGGTTGAAGGCTGATTCAGGGTACTCATCCACTTCACCATCCATGATGCTGTTGAATGCGCGAATGGTGTCTTCGATACTTACGAATACACCCTTCAAGCCGGTGAACTGCTCGGCCACGTGGAAGGGCTGGCTCAGGAAGCGCTGCACCTTACGGGCGCGGGAAACCGTCATCTTATCTTCTTCACTCAATTCATCCATACCCAGGATGGCGATGATATCCTGCAGTTCTTTATAACGCTGAAGAATCAGCTTCACGCGGTTGGCGCAGTTGTAGTGCGCTTCGCCCACGATCTTCGGGGTGAGGATTCGGGAGGTGCTATCCAACGGATCCACCGCGGGGTAGATACCAAGGTCGGCGATCTTACGACTCAATACCGTGGTTGCATCCAGGTGAGCGAAAGTAGTTGCGGGTGCCGGATCTGTCAAGTCATCCGCGGGAACGTATACCGCCTGAACGGAAGTGATAGAACCATTGCGTGTTGAGGTAATCCTTTCCTGCATCAATCCCATTTCAGTTGCCAGCGTTGGTTGGTAACCTACGGCTGAAGGCATACGACCCAGCAATGCAGATACTTCAGAACCTGCCTGGGTGAAACGGAAGATATTATCAACGAAGAAGAGAATGTCTTTGCCCTTTCCTTCGCCATCTCCATCACGGAAATATTCTGCGATGGTCAATCCGCTCAGGGCCACACGTGCGCGTGCGCCCGGGGGTTCGTTCATTTGTCCGAATACGAAGGTGGCTTTTGATTCTTTCAACCCCTCCATGTTCACCCTTTCGAGATCCCAACCACCCTCTTCCATACTATGTTTGAAATCGTCGCCGTATTTCATAATGCCCGCTTCGATCATTTCGCGCAGCAGGTCATTTCCCTCACGGGTACGCTCACCCACACCTGCGAACACCGACATACCACCGTAACCTTTTGCGATATTATTAATCAGCTCCTGGATCAATACTGTTTTGCCCACACCAGCACCACCAAAGAGGCCAATCTTACCACCTTTTGCGTAAGGCTCGATCAGGTCGATTACTTTAATACCGGTGAACAACACTTCAGAGGCGGTACTCAGGTTTTCGAAGCGGGGAGGCTGCGCATGAATGGGGCGGCCTTTTGATTTGTCAACAACAGGAAGACCATCGATGGGGTCGCCAGTTACGTTGAACAAGCGGCCGTGGATGGCTTCACCTACTGGCATTGCGATAGCCTTGCCGGTATCGATCACCTCCACGCCCCTCACCAAACCCTCGGTGCCATCCATGGCGATGCATCGAACGCTGTCTTCCCCGAGGTGCTGCTGCACTTCCAGAACCAGCTTTTCGCCATTGCCCTTCTTCAGTTCCAATGCATTGTAGATTTCGGGCAGTTCACCAGTGAACTGAACGTCTACAACGGCGCCGATAATTTGCTTGATCTTACCCTTATTAGACATATATGAAACAATTTTATAATGAGGTTCCTGAAATTCGCCGCAAAGGTAAGGGTTGACAGCCTAAAATCCGAAAATCGGGATTCGATTTCGGAACTTTTTTAGAATTTAAAACAGGACGGAATTTAGATTGTTGAAAGCAATCAGGGCTGATTATCAAATGGAAATTTACCCAATTAATTTGAATACGAGACCAGCCAATAATCCGCCGATTATTGGGCCGAGTACCGGAATCCACGCATAACCCCAGTCGCTGCCTCCCTTATTTTTCATGGGTAGCAGCGCGTGCATGATCCTTGGGCCAAGGTCTCTCGCGGGGTTGATGCCGTAACCCGTAGGCCCGCCAACCCCGAGCCCGATTCCGAGCACTAAGAGGCCAACTGGAAGTGCGTCGAGTGTTCCGAGTTTCATGTCGGGCTTGCTCATGAGGAGGACGCCCAGGACCAACACCAATGTGCCGATGATTTCTGTGATGACATTATTTAACGGACTGCGAATTGCCGGAGCCGTGCAAAAAACAGCGAGTTGTGAACCGGGCGTATTTGTTTCATCAAAATGCTGACGATAGGATAACCAAACAACGAATGCGCCTGACATGGCACCGAGCATCTGGGCGGCGATGAATTGCGGCACCATTCCCCAATCAAATTTTCCCAGGCTCGCCATGGCGATTGTCACTGCAGGATTGAGGTGACCGCCGCTACCCAATGTCGTTGCCGCATACACGCCGACGAAGACGGCGATGCCCCAGCCCATGGTGATCACGATCCATCCGGAATTGTTTCCTTTGGTTTTGTTCAGCACGACGTTGGCTACAACGCCATCACCTAATATGATCAGAAGGGCTGTGCCGATGAATTCGGCGACGAATGGAGACATGGGAATTTGTTTTGGTTATAAAGCGGGGAGAATTGGGACCGAATTTAAGGTTTCGGTTCGAAAGATGACAACAAATATCCGCTGGCAATTTTGGTAAATGATTCCACTTGTTCTTTTTCCCAGGTTTCATCTTTTTTCATTTCTTTCGCCATTAATGATGCCACTTCTGGCGCTGCTTCCATGGCTGCGCGTGCGTCCAGGAAGAGCGACCTGGTTCTTCTTGCGAGTACGTCTTCAACAGTCATCGCCATTTCATTGCGAATTGCCCAGATCACTTCACCTTTGCAATAAATCAGGTTGGGGTGGAGTCTGGCTGTGAGTGTGCGATCGGCCAGCATCAATTCCCGAATATGTTCGGCATCTGAGCCGTAAAAGTGTAGGGGATCGGTGATATTCACTTCCTCCATCCAGCCATGAACATGCAGGTTTTCGGTTACGCAATCCCGATTTTCGAGTTCGCCCACTTTTACCGCCCGGTCCACTGCATCCTTAGCCATCTTGCGATAGGTGGTCCATTTTCCACCTGTGATCGTTACCATTTTATTGGGAGAGACCACAATCGTATGATCTCTTGGCATGATCGCAGTATTTTTTTTGCCCGGCACTTTGACGAGGGGACGGAGTCCGGCGAAAACGGATCTGACATCTTCCGCCGATATGTCTTTCGTCATGTATTTGTTGAAATGACGAATGATAAATTCGATCTCCTCTTTTAGCGCTCGTGGCTCTGGCAGCGCTTTTTCTACCGGCGTGTCCGTGGTGCCGAGGACCACTTTATCGTGCCAGGGAACGGCGAATAAGACCCGACCGTCTTCAGTTTTTGGTATCATCAGCGCGTGGTGACCGGGGAAGAATTTTTTGTCGATCACCAGGTGCACACCTTGCGAGGGTTTCACGAGATGGTGTTGATGCTGATCATCCATTTTCAGGATCTCGTCTGTGAAAACGCCGGTGGCGTTGATCACGATCCTGGCTTTGATTTCGTATTGCTCTTTGTTGATAGAATCATTGATGACAACGCCGTTGATTTTCCCATTTGATTTTAGAAGACCAACTACGCCGGCATAGTTGAGAATCGTTGCGCCATTTTCAACTGCTGTTTGTGCGAGATTGATGGCCAGGCGGGCATCATCAAACTGACCATCGTGATAGAGGACGCCCCCGTAAAGACTCACGGGATCGGCTAGTGGCAGATAATGAAGGGTCCTGGATTTTGAAAGAAGGGTGGTCTTGCCCAGGCTGAGTTTGCCGGAGAGAATATCATAGATGCGAAGTCCGGCGCCATAGTACCATTTCTCCCACCATTTGTAAGATGGAACTATAAAAGGAAGATTGCTGGTGAGGTGGGGAGCATTTTTCAGAATCAGCCCCCTTTCCTTAAGCGCTTCCATCACCAATTTAATATTACCCTGTGCGAGGTATCTCACACCACCATGTAAGAGTTTAGTGGAGCGGCTGGACGTACCTTTTGCAAAATCGTATTTCTCGAGAAGCAAGGTGCGATAACCCCGTGAAGCCGCGTCCACAGCGGCTCCCAACCCAGTTGACCCTCCGCCAATGATGATCATATCCCATTGGGTCGATTCAAGGTTGATGAGCATTGCTTCACGATTCATTGCGCTTGTAAAAAAGGTATTGGGTATTGGGTATTGGGAATAGGCGGTAAGCGGTCAACCCCTCACCCCTCACTCCATGCCTTCGCCGCTTTCACTGCCCGCTGCCAGCCCTTCGTCAGATCTTCGCGAATGCCTTCGTGCATTTCGGGGAGAAAGCGTTGATCACATTGCCACTGTTGTGCGATTTCATCCAGGTTCTTCCAAAAGCCAACGGCCAATCCCGCGAGGTAGGCAGCACCGAGGGCCGTTGTTTCGGTTACGCGTGGCCGTACGACGGCGGTAAACAGGATATCACTCTGGAATTGCATCAGTAGATTATTTGCGGTGGCGCCTCCATCCACGCGAAGTTCCATGATTTCCGTTTCAGCGTCGTTTTGCATAGCCTTCAGTATGTCCATGGTTTGATAGGCGATGCTTTCAATAGCGGCTCGCGCGATGTGCGATGCGTTGCTGCCGCGGGTGAGGCCTACCATGGTGCCCCGGGCGTGTTGGTCCCAATGCGGTGCGCCGAGTCCGGCGAATGCGGGAACCAGGTATACGCCGCCGTTATTTTCAACTTTCGACGCAAGCTTTTCAACTTCGCTGGCTTGTCTTATTAATCCCAGGCCGTCGCGCAACCATTGCACCACCGCGCCGGCGATGAATACGGATCCTTCAAATGCGTAGATCAATTTTCCATCCAGTTTCCAGGCGATGGTAGTAAGCAGGTTATGATTTGAGGGAAGCGGCTTCTCGCCGATATTCATCAGCATGAAGCATCCCGTGCCGTAGGTGTTTTTCACCATGCCGGGATGGACGCACA